>Ga0272440_1001905_pt1 | contig 16633 bp, 6 predicted proteins | sample SSMMMBAug17_FD_192440 | JGI IMG/M metagenome (GOLD analysis project Ga0272440, IMG submission 192440) | Marine sediment archaeal communities from Little Sippewissett salt marsh, Falmouth, MA, United States - SSM-MMB-Aug17 | ecosystem: Environmental > Aquatic > Marine > Wetlands > Sediment ... | reverse complement strand
CCAGGTTACTGACTACTTTGTTAAGATTTATCCCTTGGGCTATGCCAGTCAGACCTATGGTCCTATTTCTGCAAATGAAACAGTAAATTTTGTTTGTGTGAAAAGTGCTGAAAATGAAATATCTGGGCTAATAAAAGATGAATTTGGTAACTCTGTAAACTTAAGCGCAGATAGCAAAATTATTGTAAAAGCTTATAAGAGTGGAGACACTGGAGGCTTTGAAGCAAAAGTACAGGCTGAGAAAGATGGCTCTTTTACTATTGAGGGATTGGATGCTGCTAAAACGTATCAATTGAAGTTTATATTTATTCAAAATAATGGGGTTGTGAAGTCTCAATGGGCGGATGAGAATGGTGTTGGAGTGATTGAGAGGAGTGATGCGAAATTGTATGAGACGAATATGAAAGTATTGTTTCGGTTTGAGTAATAGAGATACAGTTATATGGGTTGCATCATGTATTTTTTGTATCCTATTCAAATTTTATGGTAGACTTAACCACTTGAAATAATTCAACATAAAAATGGCATGGAATTTGATTTTTCAAAAACCGTGCCAAATTCTATCGTATTGATATTATTAATGATATTGATAACCATTCAAAATCATTTTTATATCGTCTATAGTCCTGAAATAACATTAATTTGTCAATAAGTAATAAGTATATTAAAGAAGTAAAGTAAATTTTGCTTCTCTTCTTTCTGCTCTAATTTTCAAATAATCATAACAATTTATTTTACCATAAAATTTGAATAGGATACTATTTTTTTGTCATTTTGATTCAAATTTAAATCAGGTAGTTTATTTATGTGTCTATAATATATTGAAATAGCATCAACCGCTTGTTGAACCTGATATTTTTTTTTGATTTTTTTCAAAAAGTTTATTTTAAAAAGGGGTAAACTATTCTGGTCATTTAAAGGCGTTGATATAATTCTTGTATGTTTGAAGGTGGTATGATCATAATTTTATTACTTTTATATTAATATTATCAAATTATTCGGTTATGGTTAATTTTTTATCAGTCATATTGTCAACAATTTTTCCATATTCTGAGAATAAAAACTTGGATAATACATTTGACATGAACGAAAAATTATTTATTATCTTATTATCTAATTTTTTATTCATATTTCTGTTGTTATAAAACAAAATTAATAAGTGATATTGTCGTATTTTTGGATAATTTTTATGTTATGCGGAAAAACCGCCTTGACGTCGATTATGCGAAAAAACCGTTGATCTACTGGTTATAGTGCCTAAACTTGGGGCGTAGAAAACGGTTACAAATTTTATTTTTAATTTAAAATTCGTTCTTACAAAAAAAGATACAGGGTTCGAAACCGAAAACTGCGGTCTTTGGCAACCGAGCTGAGATTCAACAAAACGTAATAAGTAAGGTTCAGAAACCCGCTGAAATTAGACTATGACTAAGAAGTGATGAGCTAATATCAGCTGAAGACGCTTTCTGTGCGGAAAGCTAAAAAACACTAAAGAAACAATTATCTTCCACTGTCATCTTGAACTTTTCGTTTTTCCAAGTCTGCCTAGTATCCAATAGAAAAGTATGATATATAAATACTTTATTATATCGAATAATAATATTTTAAATATTTACATATTTACTGTAATTAAAATTCATATTTTCAGACAATGTGTTATCAACGTTAATATCTGCAATAAAAGATAAAAGGATGACTTAAGATGAGATGCAATGATTGGATTCCTGAGAATATCACCCTTGAAGAAGATTTTTTACATCATGACCTGGAAGCCATCAGAGATGATGTTTTAAAAAATCGTCATGAAGATATTTCAGTTTATTTATGGGCTTATGAATGTCGGGTGTTATTAGCAAATATTTCTCAGGAAATTGAATTTTTTCTCAATGATTTAGACTTAAATTCTCCTGTTAAAAGGAAACTCTTTTCCTGGGAAAATTGCAGGAATTATTTTCATACAGATAGAAAAGGGAAGTATCACTTTGAAATATCCAAACGAGATTTTAAACGATGTTTTCTCAGAGGGTGGTTAGAAGTTCAAATGTGGGAACATGGAAATAGTGACCACCAAGTTCATTACCTTGTTGATGATAATTTTGGTGCAAATCAAATAAATCAGATTTTAAAAAATAATGATGTGTTTATTGATAATGAATCCATAAACTTTTCAATTCTTATCATGAAGAATTATCAGAAATTTCTATTGGGGCATTTGGCTGATAAAAAACAATACAGATTTGTAAATTTTAAGGAATCAGTCACGTTATCAGATAATAACTGGTCTGTATGGGTTTCACCAAAATTATTTTATTATTACTATGGCGATGATAGCCGTTTAATAATGTCAAAAGCCAGAACTATTTTTTTTAGCAGTAATATGTTCATGGAAATGAAACCAATAATATGTGCCAAAAAAACAGAAACCAGACATATGGTAATTGCAAACTATATAAGCTGGCAAGACTTTTTACATATATTTCAAACTGAAAAAGGGGATAGTATGCCTATAAATACAGTGTTAACAAAATTTGAGAACCTAAAAGAAAATGCTTCAAAAGACAAAACAAAAATTTCCAATGATATGAAAGAAATATTAAAAGCTGTTTCTGTTGGTACAAAAATATCAGAATTACCTGATCACAAACAACAATACTTGAATGAGCTATGTGATAAATCGCCTAAGATAAAGCTATTACTTCGTCTGGCACAGCACCAGTTCATTCGTTCCAGTATTGGATCATATATATTTTTCGGGCTTCAGGAAATCCAGCAAAAAAATACACAAAAACCAATAATGAATCGTTGGAAAGATTTTCTTTATAATTTGAAAGAGTATTTTATTGATGGCTCCATATCGCTTTATGAATGGAACTCCCATTTATGGCAGCCACAATTTGCTGGGCAACATATTTCCGCCTGTGATATTCCGGAAGACAATCATCATTTTCTGATGAATGATGGTGAAATACATATTTCATGCTTATGGCGGGGAGCTTATAGAAATGCACCTGCATATATACAGGTAAAATGGAAAGCTAATCTCTCAGTTTCTTATGAAATATGGATTGCTTTTATAAATCCTGAAACACAATCTGTATTTTCTGAAATTTTTTTGGGAACTCATCTTGAAGGCGGTAAAGTGATACCTGACAATGTATTGAAATTTGATCCCACTAAAACCAGATGGGCAACATTTGTGCAAATGAAAAAAACTGGTCAATAAATTCAATTTGTTATATTTATGCTTTACTTACAAATAAATTAAGGTAGGTTATTGCAAATGAGTTACTTCTTTCAGTTTACCGGAAAAATATTAAAAAAATTGATAGCGAGTTTTTATCAACCAGAGGATCGCTTTGTTACATTTGCCTATCCAAATGTAAACCCATATAATGAATTTAGTGACATTGGAACCATGACAGCATTTAATAAAACTGCTGTTGATCAAAAAAAATTTGAAATCGCTTGTCCGAATTTTTCTGGCATGGCAGATATTGAGTCTGTATCTTCTGTTCTGACCTCAAAATCCTCAAAATCAACATGGAACGTATATGAAAAAAATGGGGACAGCCGTTCATATGTTGGAGATTCAATGGGACTTGCCTTTTTACTGGCAAAAATCAATTGTTCAATGCAAGTCAAAAAAAAGTATTTGGATCAGTCCATATGGTGTACCGGTCAGCCAGCATTAAAAGGAAATGTGCCCTTTTTAAGTGATGTTTCTCCAAATGAATTTGATATCAAGTTAAAGGCATTTATCGCTGACTCCGAATCAAAGCTGTTTTTGATTCCAAAAGCGAACATGAATCCTGTGTTGACTGATTTATGTTACAATAAAAAAATTAGATTGATCACCCCTCACAAGCTTTTAAGAACAACTCTTACAAAATATAAAACAGTCGTTTTGGTCAATGGGAATGAATTGACAAAACTGGTCAATGTAATTTTTAAAATGTCATGGGAACAATCAGCAAAAAAAGCTGTTTTTACTTTATTTTATATTTCAATTGCATTGTTTTTTATAGTAAATCTCTTTTGGTACAACAGTCAGATCAAATCAACATACAGAAAATATTGTACACAAATAATGGACTATTTCATAAAAAAAGAAATCCGCCCTGATATTATTATTGACGGCATGACTTTTTTATGGATACCCGGAGGCTGTTATGAAATGGGATGTAATACATCTACAGGCTATGATTGTTCAACATTTGAATCATATATGCATACTGTTTGTGTTAAAGGCTTCTGGATGGGAAAAACTGAAATTTCACAAAAAAATTGGCTTGATGTTATGGGGTATAACCCCTCAACATTTCAAACTGGTAATTTAAACCTGCCTGTTGAGTCTGTTTCATGGCTTGAAATAGATAAATTTATAAACATTCTCAATTCACGTCCTGAAACAAAATATTCTTTTCGTCTGCCATCAGAAGCTGAATGGGAATTTGCATGCACGGACTGTGGTTCTAAAACTATTTCAAAAAAAATTGAATCTTCTGGCACGACTTATCCTGTTTGTAAATACAATCATTCAGGTTTATGCGATATGACCGGTAATGTTCTGGAAATGTGCAGCGACACCTTTCAAAAAGGCGCTTATGAAAATCATTCTTTAAATAATCCGGTTATACAGATGTCAGGTTCTGACATCGTTTTGAGAGGTGCGGATTTCAGCATGCCGGAAAATTTTTCTCCTTGCAGGCATCGATCTTATGCTCATAAAAATGAAAGCACTTCAAATATTGGTTTTCGATTAATTTTAGAGGAAAAATGAAACAGATCAAGTGGACATTTATTGTTTTTATATTGATTACTTACTGCCTTATTGTATCTTGTAACTCTTTGAATCAAGTGTTTAAAAGGCATCACTCTCAATACGATTGGTGGAGTAAATACGACCAGGGAATCAGATTATCTGACAGCAAGCAGTGGAAAAAAGCTGAAAAGTGTTTTAAGTCTGCAATTGAAGAACGATTTGATGATCGAATTCATGCAGCAACTTATGGCCGCCATTATATTAATTATTTGCCACACAGAGAACTGGGATGTACGTATTTTCATCAAAAACAGTACCAAAAAGCAATAGATGAACTTTTAATTTCATTGTCCTTTGAACATACAGCTAAGTCTGAGTTTTATCTGGATCAATCAAGAATAATGATGCTGAAGCTCAATCAAGAGGATGAAAAAAAACCTGACATAAACATTCATTTCCCAAATGAATTACACTATATAAATCAGCCAGAAATAGTGATAAAAGGTACTGCAACAGATGATACTTTTGTTCGATATATCAGAATTAATAATCAACCTTATCCTGTGTTTGTTTCAAAAAAAAAGGTTAACTTTCGTAAGTCATTATTCCTTAAAGCTGAAAAAAATGACATTTTTATTCAGGCCAGAGATGTTATGGGTAATTCAAATAAAAAATTAATCATTGTCTATTTTGATAACGTTTCACCTGCCATAAGCCTTGACCATCCGGTTATCAAATATTCTGGTAATCAAAAACAGGTGAAGTTCAATTTGTTTGCTTATGATAATTATGGCATACAAAAAATTAACATTAATAGACTGACTTACAATTATCAGGGGGAAAAATCCATACACATTGATTTGTCTTTAACTTTAAAAGGAGACCAGTATGTAATTCCTGTAGAAGTATTTGATATTTCAGGAAACAGCTTTAAAGAGCATATACGAATTAATGAAACTGTTGAAAGAAAAAAACTGTATTTAGCAAGTATGAATAATTTACAAACTTTACTACCAGAATATAAATTATATACAGGATCAAATAATTCTTATGGGTCATATACTGTTGGAGACAGGAATAAATCAAGCATTATGTGTAATGATATTCCTGATGTTGTATTTGATACCCCATTGCCTGTAAAATGTACTGTCAGGGATAAAGATGGTATCAAAAAAATTTTTTTAAATGAAGAAAGTCAGATTGAAAACAGTACTGATATTTCTAATAGAAAAATGTGTAAATTTAATTTTATACCCTATTGCATAAAAGAAAATAACAATGTTTTTATTCTTCGTGTAATAGACTCTCTTGATAATGAAAGTAGAAAAGAAATAAAAATCAAAAAGATTACACCATCAATTTATACAGATAATTATCGTGCAGCAATCAGGATAGGTAGCATTCAAACAAAGAATTATTTCACCGAAGCTAATTCCTGGGAACAAATATTTAAAAAGTTGCTAAAAAAGCAGATAGATCAATGTAAAAGATTTAAACTCGCATCCTCAAACCATCAAGCAGATTATTCTCTGATTGGCCACTTAGATATTCGTAAAAATGATTTAGATGTTAATTTACATTTCATTAACGCGCAATCAGAAAATATTATTTCTCGTGTCAGTTCATTTATTTCACTTAAACATGAATATAACAAAAAATTGAATATTGATCCTAAGGCTAAGAATATTGATTCTTTCATCATTCTAATCACGCAAGATATCGTAGATAAACTATGCTTTAATCATCCAGTGATTGAAGGAAACATTGTAAAAAGACAAAAACGAATAATCCTGAATAATCTGGCAGAAGAAGAACGAATTGAAAAGGGACAATGCGCTTATATTTTTAAAAAATTTATTAAAAAAGACTATCGTATACTGGGTGAAGCTGAGTTTATTCGTTTTGACAATATAAAATCATCTGCGCATATTATAAAAGAGAATCGGGCAGGTTCGATTCAGGCAGGGCATTATATTATAACAAAGTGAATGAAGGTATATAATGATAAGTAAGAAAATCTTCATATTATTAGTGTTCTACATAATGATAACCGGATATGTATATTCAGAAAATTTTGACACACAAACCATTATAAGGCCTATAGAGACGATGTCATCATTTAATCTGCTTGGAGCAGGGGCAAGGCCTCAGGGAATGGGGTGGACATATATTGCTTTATCTGATGATCAAACTGGTGTGGTATGGAATCCATCAGGCCCAACCATCCTTGAACATTCCGAGTTTGCAATTACCGGATTTGTTAATCATAGAATAGAAAAACCTTCATTTAAAAATGAACAATTTTTTATAGATGATCAAACAGTATCTTATATGGATTTAAAATACATTGGCTTTTTACAACCTGTTTCTATTTTAGGATATGATGGGTATTTATCTGTATATTATCATAACCAACTTGATTTCAATAGAAAATGGAATTTTATCAAAACGTACCAGGAAGAGAAAACCAATTATCAATCAAACATTGATTATCAATCTGAAGGAGTTCTTTCGTCTCTGGGAATTGCATCTGGTATTCGATTGGCAAAAAATGTTTCAATTGGGTTGAGTCTGGATATAATGGATGATAAACTGACAAAAAATCATTGGGAGCAAAATAATATTCAAAAATCATGGGGACAAATAACAAATCAGATCAGCAAAAATTCTTTTGAAGAATACTATCATGTGAACGACCGCTTCACATTCAAAGGGATTCAATTAAACACAGGTTTGGTATGGAGAAATATTAATCAATTGAATTTAAGTCTTGGACTGGTATGTAAAACAGCTTATTCAGCAGATATCACTCAGCATCGCCATATATTTATCAGTTCAACGGCATATCAACAATACACCAAAAAAGAATTAACAAGCCATATGACACTAAAAATGCCACTTTCATATGGTCTTGGTTTATGTTATCGTTTTTCAGATTACTGGCTTACAGCTGTTGATATTTACAGAACAAAGTGGAATCAATTTCGTCTGATTGATGCTTCTGGCAATGAAATTTCACCATTGACAGGCCTTGCTATTCATGATTCAGAAATAAGATCAGCGACTCAGGTAAGGATAGGTACTGAATATACTGGTTTCCAGACAGACAAATATATTGTTCCCTTGTGTTTTGGTGTTTTTTACGATCCCATGCCATCAGAAGAGAGCCCTGATGATTATTGGGGAATGACATTTGGCACTGGATTTGTGATGAAAAACCTCTATTCTCTGGATATTGCATACCAATATCGGTTTGGGCATAATGTAAATCAATTTATTTTAAAAAATGAACAATTTTCTCAGGATGTTCATGAACATAGCGTCAATCTTTCATTAATCATTTTTTTTGACAAATAATTTCTAAGTTGAAAGGATTACAAGCATGAAAAAAACAATAGACCTCTTAGTTTTTGGATTTTTCTTTTCATTATTCCTTTATCCAGTACTTGCTTATAATAATGAAAATATTGATAAAATAAAAAGTCAAATATCGCCTGAAAATGACCATTTTGTCAATGCCTCACGCTTGAATGGACATTCAGGATTTGTAACAGCTTATAATTATAATGCAGGGATAGAAGATGGAGAGCTCAATAATACAAATAACTGGTATGACCCAAGGAATTCAGTCTGGTGGAAATGGATACCTCCTGATTCAGGTCATTATGTCTTTCACACCAGGGGAAGTGATTTTAATACAGTATTAGCTGTGTATTCTGGTTCTGAGCTTTCAAATTTATCCTTAATTGCAATAAACAATGATATTTCTCAGGATAATGATAAAAGTCTTGTATTTTTTTACGCGGATGCTCTTGTTCAATATCATATTGTTATTGATGGCTGGTTCAACAATCCAACTGGTGAAATTGAATTAACCTGGGAAAAACAAAATCTTGAACTTATCTTTGGTGATGATTTTGAGCATGATCTCTCAAACTGGCATATCACACAGAATGAAGGAACGATCAACGCATGGGCACTTGGTGATGCAATTACTAAAACCGGACATCAATCTGTTTATATTTCATCAGATTCTGGAGCAACAGCTAATTATGATATATCTGATGCCTGCGATACAAATATAGAACGTTCTTTAGACTTAACTTCTGTCATAAATCCATATATGAAATTTTATTGGAAACATAAGACTTCAGAAGAATTAGATTCCATCCCCCCAGGATTTGGTGAGTTTTATGTTAAAAATGAAACCAATGAGTTATTCAATAAAACCCTTTGGAATGCAGATACCTGGCAAATGGAAATGATTGATTTATCATTTGCAGAAGGTACACCTGTTACTGTTGGCTTTAACTGGAAAAACAGATATTCAAAATATCAAACAAAGGATGATACCGGCCTGTGCCTTGATGATATAGTCATAACAGGCGAGTATTCCAGCCTTCCTATTTTTATCAGTACTCCAAAAAAAATTGCTCAGATTAATAAAGAATATATCTATCCTGTTTTGCTCAATATTAGTGATGCCACAGCCATAAAAGCCTTATCTTTGCCGCATTGGCTAACTACTGTCGAAAACTCAGACGTTTTTACTCTAAAAGGCACCCCCGGAAACCATGATATGAACATTACAAACACTGTCATAATTGAAGCTCAAAATGAAAATGGATCAAACACTCAGGAGTTTGATATTCTTGTTTCTCATTATTATGAAAACTTTGAAGAGGATATTTCAGAGTGGCGTATGTACGAAGACCTAGCTACTGATGTTGACGCATGGGTTATTGACGACAGAGTGGCTCATAATGGACGTAAATCTGCTTATGTTTCATATGACAAGCAAGGAGAACCATATTTATATGGCAGTTCCCAGAGTCGTTCATGGTTAGTAGTGCCTGTTAATTTGACAAATATTTATCATCCCAAATTAGGTTTCTGGTGGAAACGTCAGTCATCCTCAGGCCATGGTTATGGTGAAGTGTTTGTAGAGTTAATCAATGGTACATTTAAAAGGATTTCCATAGAAAAGGAGTTAAGGTCAAGTCCAATTTGGACTGAAAAACAGATTGATATCAGTGAATTTCAAGGAAAAATAATACAGTTATTGTTTTACTGGACGAATGATGGTTTGAGCGGTCGTGGCCCTGTTGATGGCAGCCTTTGCATTGATGATATACAAATTACCGGCCGATATTCTGACCAGATTATTAATAAAAATCCACAATTTTCTTCTGATCCGAAAACCACTGACCTGAGCATTGAATTATATGAATCATATCATTATACCATAACAACCATTGATTATGATTCAGATTCATTAACTATTTCAGTTGCAAGCTGTCCTGAATGGCTGACATTGCAGCAGACAGACCAGAATGGCATGGCGATTCTTTCCGGCCAGGCTGATGAAGTCGGATGGCATACGATTACAATCAATGCAACAGATGGTATGTTCAATTCATTGCAGACCTTTCAAATATTTGTATATGAACGCCCATTTTACAAATTTAAACGCATGTTGCCAGCCCTGTTACAACCCTGGTACTTTACAGGACCTGAGGGAATAGCTGCTTATAAAGATGAAATCTATATTGTTGATACATACAGCAATAAAATTTATAAGTACAATAAAGATGGTAGGTTAATCACTCAATGGGGAAAATATGGTTCAGGTGAAGGAGAATTTAACAGGCCTTTTGGAATTGCAGTTGGACCTGAAGGTAAATATGTATATGTTACTGATCAGTTGAATTATCGTGTTCAAAAATTCGACTCAGATGGAAATTTTATTCTAAAGTGGGGTGGAAGGCGAGAATATGAAGAACTTTTCATGGAGCCAGCGAGTATTGCTGTTGATACTGATGGGAATGTGTATGTTGCAGATTCCTATTGGTCAAAAATTATGAAATTTAATTCTTTTGGGGAGCCAAAGGAATTTGATTCTGCTAAAGAGGGTCAATACACGATCAGTGATTTAAGTGGCCACAATGAAGAAGGAGAATGCTATTCAATTTCGGGACTTGCTGTTGATTCTGATGGAAATATCTATATCAGTGATTCTGCACCTGAGCCTTTAACACATATCAGTCACCGGGTTCAAAAATTTAATAATAAAGGAGAATTTCTCAATACATGGGGAAGCTTTGGCAGCTTACACGGTCAATTTAATATGCCCAAAGGCATTGCAATTGATGCAAAAAACACTATTTATATTGTTGATAAAAATAATCGTCGGGTTCAAACCTTTGATTCAGATGGAAATTTTATTACTCAATGGTCTACCAAAACAGAAAGTTTTGAGTATAAACTTCCATCAGGGCCAAACAATATTGCCATTTCTGTTGATGATAATGGTGAAGCTTTACTATTCATCACAGATGGTGGAAAACAAGAGCTGGCAACCAAAAGTATAAAAATTTTCACAACTGATGGAGAAAATCTGGATAAATGGAAAAATTATGGTGATCGAAAAAATGAATTTTTTCTTCCTCTTGGTATAGCTGTGGATTCAGAAGATAATGTGTATGTATGTGACTCAAGAAATAATCGTATTAAGAAGTATTTTTTGAAAAGCGAAGATGGTAAAAAGAGTGGGTTAATTGCTATTTGGGGAAAAGATGGTGAAAATGATATGGAATTCAAAATACCCTATGGAATTTCAATAAATAGTCTGGATCAAATTTTTGTTACTGATACTGGAAATCATAGAGTTCAAGTGTTTAATAAAGATGGAAATTATATCAGTCAATTTGGAAGCAAGGGAGATGGCAAAGGAGAATTTCAGTATCCTTTAGCTATAACCATTGATATTCATGACAACATTTATGTCGCTGATAATAATTGTATTCAAAAATTTGATAAAAATTTTAATTTTATCAAAATAGTAGGAAGTAAAGGCAACAACAGCGATCAGTACTCTTATTCTACTGATATTACAACAGACAAAGACCTAAATATTTATATTACTGACGGCGTAACGAATCGAATACAAAAATTTGACAAGAATAATAATTTTGTAATGACAATAGGAGGTTATGGACGAGATAATGGTCAATTGGATTTTCCTTGTGGTATCCTGTACGATCACAAATCAGATATTCTATTTGTTACTGAACGCGGCAATAGTCGCATTCAAGCTTTTAATACTCAAGGCGAATATCTTTTCAAATTTGGAGAATATGGTGTTTTTCCAGGTCAATTGTATTATCCAGCCTTTCTGGCAATGGATAGTCAGGGAGATATTTATCTAACAGATGCTGAAACCAATCGTTTTCAAACCTTTTCAAAAATTTCGCTCTTATCTGGTGTTTCAAAAGCCATTATTGTGTCCGGAAGGAAAGGATCTGATGATGATCTGTTATCAGCCTTTCAGGCCTGTACTAACTTTTCATATTTTACATTATATCAACAGGGCTTTACAAAAGAAACCATAAAATATCTTTCACATAACAACCTGACATACAAAGATTTAGGTGGTGAATCTATCGAACATGTCGATATCACGCCTACAGCCGACAATTTTAAAGACGCAATTGAAACATGGGCTTTGGAGGAACCAAAAGCCAATAATTTGATTATTTATTTATCAGATCATGGTGAAGAGAACCTGCTTTTTTTGGATGGTGAAGATGAGTCTTTTTCTTCAAAAGATTTATACGAAAGTATAGAAAAAATAAAGCAACAAATAAATGGACAGATTATTGTTATTTACGATGCATGTTATTCAGGTAGTTTTTTATCGGAATTCAGTCAAATTAAGGATGATAAAATTATCTTTATTGCAAGCAGTCAAGGAAAGGAAACTTCCAAATATGGACTTGGAGGTGGAATTTCATTTTCAAACTTCTTCTGGGGAAAGGTTCTGAATGGTGAAAATATTATCAATAGCTATCTTTATACAAAAAGTGCAATGAAGCAATTTCAAAAACCTCAAATAATGATCAATGGTGTAAATTATTCCGAAGCAGAAGAATATACCTTAAAGCAGCTGCCATCCTATAGTGTGGCTATTGGATCAGGTACTCAAATGTGGATCCAATCACCTGTAATAGATTCTTCGGATATATCATTATCAATAAATGATTCTGCTCTCGAACTGACCTGCACTGTCACAGATAATATCGCAGTTCACAACGTAAAAGCATCAATTATTTCAGGAACTATGAGCTATTCCACTATAGCTATTGATGATAATTGGATTGCTTTGCCAAAAACCGGACAAAATATGTATCATGGAGCATTTGATAATATAAATCCTGAAAAAACATATACTGTTTCAATTATTGCAGAAGATAATGAGAGAAATCTTTCAAAACCTGAGATTTTTTTTGTCAAGACCGGAGAAGTCTTAAAAAGTTATGCCATTATTATTGCCAGTGATGATGAAAAATATTCTTCTTCACTGGAATGGTGCTACAAAGCACTAAAAAAACAAATGTTTTCTGATGATCATATTTCGTTATTCAGTACAATCAATATCCCCGGAGCTGAAAATATTACACCCAGGTTGCCTGAAATTCATAATATTATAGACTCGTTTGAACAAGCATCAAAAGAAGCAAATGAAGTATTGATATATATGGTTGGCTCTGGTTTTGGTAAGAATTTACACTTACAGGGTAACAGGTGTCTGACATCTTCAAACCTGTCAAATTGTTTGGACTATGGCTTTTCAAGTGAAACCCCTTTTAAAGGTCAGATCGTGCTTGTTTATGATGCCTGTAATTCTGGCACATTTGTAAAAGATTTGATCAAAGACGATTTAAATTTGATTGTCATTACAAGCACCGAAATGTCAGGAGGGCCTGTTTTACTGAATTATGATACCTCCTTTTCAAGATTTTTCTGGCAGTCCATATCAAAAGGAGAGAAACTGGTTCATGCATTTAATAGTGCAAGAACAGCTGTGCAAAATGTTCATTTGAAATATCAGCCATGCATTGATTTATTCAATAAGGGGAAATGTAACACAACAAAAGAAATTGAAGAAAATAATTATTTTATTGGCATGGGCATACAAGAAATGGGGAGTTCACCATTAATTTATACTATCTCCCATGACCAGAAACTGGTAGAAGAAACACAGGCAACATTCCGGGTCAGTAATATCAAGTCTGATACGCCAATTGATAAAGTTGTAGCGCTTATTGTTCCTCCATTTCATACCATTCCTGAACTCTCTGATGTCTGCCAATATGATTATCCTGTTATACCTTTATCTAAAACCAATTCTTCTTATGAAACTGAATATAGTTTTACAATTTCCGGCCCATATCATGTTCTGGTATATGCTTTCAACAATGATGGTTACATATCTCCTGCTAAAGTTACTCGAATCACAAAGTATGAGGATGTTGAAAGTGATGACAGGATTGAAAATGCAAATGTTATTGTTATTAATGATAATCCACAATACAGAACTTTAACCGGTAAAGATGACCTGGATTGGTATAAACTACCTGTTTTAGAAAATAATATGATTCAGTTATCTATTCAAACAGATGATAATCTAGAGGTAGAAACAATTGTACGTTATCCTGATGGTAGCTCATATACCCCAACAGATTCAGAGTTTTCTATATCAGGAGAAGAAGGAGAAGGAAAAATCTTTTATTTATGTATAAAACAAAATTCAAATCCCCTCACAACAACAAGTTACCCTGGATATTATACTATTTGTGCAAAGGATCGAGATGCTGACACAACCGGAAATTTATATTTAAAAGGCTTTGTCTATGATGCTGATCCCCTTAATCAAATTCCATTGAGCAACGTTCTGATAAAATCACCGACAAATGATGTTGCAGGAGTCACGGACGGCAAAGGTTTCTATAAAATTAAAATTTTCAAAGAATCATCAGACACAGAACTCTTTACATTTAAAGCAATATGTAAGTGTTTAAGGAACACCCCTTGTATCTGTGAAAAATATAAGGAAAGTTATAGATATGATGTTAATATTGAGGATTATGTGGATCAGGATCTTAACTTTTTAATGATTTCAAATAAATACAAAGGTAAAATCAAGGGGCAATGTTCTTCTGCAATTGTTGAAGGGCACAGTATTGATATGAGTATTCAAATTGAACCTTCAGCAAATGAAGATATAACAATTTATGTCAAAAATCATAATAACCTTTTAAAAGTTGGCTCACTAGATGTTCCTAAAGAAAATACTGAAACAGTAGTCTTGCCCATTGAAGCAAAGGAGAATATTGTTAATTTTATTGAGCGCCTTGAAATTATTGTTGCTACCGACCCTAAAACATATTTACCTTTTTCAAAATCAATTAATATTATTGATAAGAATTGTGATGTTGATAACAATGGAACACTTGATCTCAAGGATGTCATACTTTCACTTGAACATACAACCAGTATAGACACCGATGTTTATTTTAATTACGATATTAATGGCAATACAAAAATAGATATTTCTGAAAGTATTTATGTAATGAAATGTTTTGAAGCATTAATGTCAAAAGGAGAATAATGATTATTTCCAGATATTATCACATAACAGCGATGTATCTGATAATGTTTTTTTCAATTTTAGCATATCCGGATTCAGGACTGTCATCATCAGAGACATATGAATATTATGACTGCTACCCGCCCTTTGAAGAACGTTGGTTTTTTAATAATCCCACAGATATTGCTATAGACAGTCATAACCACATATATATCTTAAATGCCGGGGTGAAAACCATAAAAAAATTTGCCAGAGATGGGCAATTAATATTGCAGCTCAACTATGACTTTAAATCTCCCATTGGAATGACATGTGATCACCTTAATCATCTATATGTTATTGATTCAAAAACAATGCTGATTTTTTATCCCAATGGAAAGTTGTATAGAGAAGTGAACCTTCAAAATGTTTCTACACCTGTTGATATTGCCATCAATAAAAACAGAAAAAAATACATTCTTGATATGGGGGGAAACTGTGTGGTGGTTTTATCTTCAGCAAATACTTTTCTGGATAAGTGGGATAGTTATGATTTGGACTGGCCATCTGGCATAGCTGTTGATTCTGAAAATAATGTCTATATTGCAGATACTGACAACCAAGAAATCAGGAAATTTAATGAAGATGGGAAAGAGATCAAGATCAGTATTTCTTATCAAACAAAATCCACATTTATTCACCCTGTTTCCATTGATGTGGATATTAATAATAATATCTATTTTTTAGATCATATAGCACAGAATTCAAATTTACTAACACAGTGTGTTTATATTTTGAAAAAAACAGGTGAAGCCTACCTAATAGAACAATTTGGAAATTATGGCCCAAACGATGGAGAGTTTAGTAACCCACGAGGAATTTCTGTTGACAGCGACAGCAATATTTATGTTTCAGATGCAGGAAGTAATAAAATTCAAAAATTTGATAACAATGGAAATTTGCTTGGCAGGTGGGGTGCAGGCAATACTCCTGGCGAATTTAATGAGCCGGCTGGTATTGCATTTGATTCAAATAATAATCTGTATGTGGCAGACTCCAATAACAATCAAATTGTTAAGTTGGACTCAAAAACAAATCAGTGGGAAATTTTTATAAACAATATTGAAAATCCAAGGGATATCGCAATTTACAACAAGACCTTATATGCTATCAATAATCCTTCCGCCCAACAAATTGATTCTATTAAGACCTATGATTTACATGGCGTACAGGCTGAATGTAAACTTGATGAACCGCTTTTTTCGGCATATGCCATAGCCGTTGATGAGCAATATATTTTCATTACAGATGGTGATGATCAATGTATAAAAGCATTTAATCATCAGGGAAGTATCATAAAAAAATGTTGTAATTTTTCTAAACCCCGCGGAATTGATCTTGATGAAGAGAATTTATATATTGCTGATGAAAAAGAAGTCTTTAAAATCAGTAAAGAACAATTT
>Ga0272440_1001904_pt1 | contig 16635 bp, 6 predicted proteins | sample SSMMMBAug17_FD_192440 | JGI IMG/M metagenome (GOLD analysis project Ga0272440, IMG submission 192440) | Marine sediment archaeal communities from Little Sippewissett salt marsh, Falmouth, MA, United States - SSM-MMB-Aug17 | ecosystem: Environmental > Aquatic > Marine > Wetlands > Sediment ... | reverse complement strand
TTGGGGCGCTTTTTTGCCAAATGCGAGTGTGATCCCCAAAACAGCCGACAAATTATTATGTTCATCATCAAAAGGCAACACATGACGAACATCACCCCGAAGATGAATTTTTTCTGTCAATCTATAGAAAAATCCAGCACCATAATGTGCAAAAGGGGATTCCGTGTCAAGATATCGATCATCATCCAGCCACATGTAGCCGCCTCCCAAGGCGAGATAAGGCACCAGGCGCTCTTTGGGCCATAAGTGGTAAAGAATATCCATGTGCGCCCAATAGCCATACAGGGAGTCCTCAAATGGAATATTTGAATAAGGATTACAAAAGTAAAAATCAAATTCTCCGGCTTTACCCATCAGTTCCAGCCCGATATTGTCAGAAATGTTATAGGCCAGACCTAGTGCTACAACAGGTCCACTTTTAATGGGTTGATTGCCTTCAAAAAAATATCCGCCTGCCATTGGGCTGATATGAAAGGTGCCTTCTTCTACCTCACACATCGCACACAGTGGCAGAAGCAGAAAAATAAACATAATTCCTGCAAATAATTTATTTTGAAACCTTGTCATGATTTATCCTTTTTAGTTATTGTGAAGCACACGTAAATGAACGCTGAGACACATTGTTATTCTCATTGGACTCCCAGAGTTTGTCATTGGAATCTGCAACAACAAAGATATTGTTAATTCCATTGCCTGGATTATCCATTGTTATGGATAAGTCAACCCATTGACCGGGTTGAATGGGATTATTAAGCGTAAGCTCTTCCAATAATCGTCCATTTCCATTTGGATTGCCAAGATAGAAAGAAACCTTTGTATCAGGGGGTACATGTAGACTTCCACTATTACCGATTCTCGCAGTAATTAAAACTGAATCCGGACAGTTAGTTTTATCAAAACGAATATAAGATGATGAAATATCTTTGCATCCAAAAGGATTGTCCATCTGGTTCTGTCTGAAATTATTGTAGATTTCCCAATTGTTGATTGGCATTTGTGGAATGCGACCATCTTCATGAATATTGGTAGTCACATAGGCATGTTGATTCCAAATTTTTCGGGTATTAACCCAATGGTCTTTGGTATCTTCATACACACGAATGCCAGTGACAGAGCCGCTGATATATGAATTACAGGGCACAATAATTTCAGCACTGTTATCATTGTCCACATCAGCAATCACAGGCATTTCGATAAATGTGCTTGATCCTGCGGGATCTTCATAAAGAAGTTCACCATTGCGACCATTGAATATTTTAACAGAATAGCTGTCCCTGTAAACGATTTCCGAACAACCATCACCATCGAAATCAAAGGCAGATGCACTTGTTACTGATGAAGGATCTCTAATGTCAGCAGTCCATGCCTGACTGCCATTGGCATTGAAAAGCGAGAATTTTGATGCGCCAGCAATGCCAATTTCAAGCTTGCCATCGCCATCAACATCGCTGATCATGGGCGGGCCGCCTTCACCTCGGAAAGGGCCGCCTGGTGCGATTTCTTTTGGTCCCCAGATAATTTCTCCGGTATGTTCCACTAATGAAACCCGACCTTTTCCAACGAGCACAATTTCTGGATAATCATCATTATCGAAATTGGCAACAGCGCTGAAACCTTCCGAAAGTTCATTGATATGCCACAGTACTGTACCATCAGCCTCATAAGCCGTGCGACCTGCAACAATTTCCATTTGAGAGTCAAGGTCAATATCAGCCACAGTTGAATTATTCAATCCATTGTCTTCTTTACCAATCATGAGTGTCTGACCCGTATTGGATATAATAAAATTTCCAATAATGATTTCAGATATGCCATTTGCGTCAAGATCTGCAAGACTGACACTTGCAGGGCTAGTCATTTGACTGGAGCTATAATCCTGACTGATCCATTTCAATGTGCCATTGTTTTCAAAAACAGCCAGCCATTTATTTGCAACCTGATCATTGACAACCACCAGAATTTCGACAACGCCATCATTGTCAATATCGCCTAATGCGGGATTGTAATTCGGAAAAGCCTCAAAATGCGTATCATTATATGAAAAAGGGCCAATAGAAAAATGTTCTGCAGAACCATCTCCACTGATTGCTCTGATAACACCTTTTTTTTCATCATTACTCCCTTCAAAGGTAATAAAGACAATATCTGGAATATCTTTCAAATCAATTTTACCATCATTGTTGTCATCAGTGAGATTGCCAATTATGGGCGTACAAACAACCTGATTGGACGTGGGAAAATCGTTTTGAAGACTTTTTGTCCATTCCCAGGCCAATCGGGGTGAAAAATCATTGACAGGCGGTTTGCATAATTTTCCATCCAGGCTGTTGCCAATATTATTTGTTTCATCTCGTTCCGGAATCGAATTCAGCGGATCAATCATAACAAAAATAACATTATCCAAAAAGGATACCTTTGGCGTAAAGAGTGCCTGACCATCTATATAGCCAGGAATCAAGTCAACAGTGATAACATCATTACCTTCTGGTTTATTTTGAACAGTACTTGCAGCAATCGGTGGATCAGAATTTTCAAACTGATTGTTTTGATTGATATCTTCAAACAGAATCACCTGAAATGCGCCTGGAATAGGTCTTGAACCTGTATTGATAATATCGACATGGACAGTGCCTGTGACCAGAAGAGTGTCCGGATCAGTAACAATTGAGCTGAGATCTATATGTCCGGGCTTCAGATCAACAGATGCATTGGCAAATATTTCCATGGTATCTGGATCGCTGTCAAGTTTGCCATCATTGACAACAAGCTGGATCACATATAACCCGGGGACATCGGGTGTAATCACAGGATTGATTTTATTGACATTTGAAAGCTGTGAACTGCTGCCATCGGGCTTTTCATTGACAGACCATTTATATGACAGTGGCGAACCATCAGCATCAGACGACTGGCTGGCATCCAGTTGAACGTCTTCACCTTCAAATACTGTAACATCATTGCCGGCATTTGCAACAGGCTTAGAATTTTCTGTATTGATAGGAAGTGTGTATGTTTCACTGTCTTCCTTGCCATCATTGACAATCAGTTGCACGACATATTTGCCAGGACGATCTGCCAAAAATGAGGGTTTGGGGCCAGTTGCGCCGGATAAACTTGCATGACTGTCAGGTGGTTTAAATGACAACGCCCATTTATACGTCAGCGGGTCATTATCCAGATCAGAAGATTGACTTGCGTCAAGCTCGACTGTTTGATTGACATATATGGGACGATTGTAGTCGAATACTGCAATGGGTTTGGAGTTAAGTGTTTCGTATTCTAAAAGAAAAGGCGGACTATCGCTTATGCCATCGTTGACAACCAGTTGAATAACATATTTTCCTGATTTATCAGGAACAAAAGTTGGTTTTGCAGATGTTGGGTCAGAGAGCGTCGCATTACTATCAGATGGCTTTTGCTGGAGTTTCCATTGGAAAGATAATTCACCGCCACCGACACTGGGTTTGGATTCACTGCCATCCAGTTGAACTTTTTGCATTACCGGTAGTTGTTGTTCAAAGGTTGCTTTTGCAACAGGATTGTCATGCACCTGAATATACAATATAAAAGGTTCGCTATCAACCAGGCCATCATTGACAATAAGCTGGACAATGTATTCTCCTTTGCTATCAGCAATAAATGAAGGTGTAATTGAATTGGCATCAGACAATTCAGCGGAACTGCCCTGGGGACATCGAATGATTTTCCACTTACATTTCAGTGGGTCATTATCCGCATCTTCAGAAGTTGTTGCGTTGAGTAATACTGTATCATTTATTCTAACAGGATCATTATATGTTGCATGCGCCACAGGGCGAGAATTTAATGGGGTAAACTCTAAGATAGCGGGTTTGCTTTTACTGATGCCATCGTTAACAATGAGCTGAATCACATACAATCCTTTAATGTCAGGAAAAAAGTAGGATATAACTTTTGTTGAATTATAAAATGTTGATTTGCTGCCTTCAGGCTTTTCACTAAGCGTCCATCGAAAAGAAAGGCTGGTGCTATCAGAACCCGGGCTGGATTGACTGCCATCCAACTCCAATTTTTCTCCGATTCTTGCTGGATTGACAATTTTGACGATAGCGACAGGATTCTCATGAACCTGAATATTCAGATTAAATGGTTCACTATCAGTTTGACCATCATTGACAATAAGCTGGACAATATATTCTCCGCGTTTGTCTGCAATAAATGATGGTGTAACAGCATTGGCATCTGATAAGACTGCTGCACTGCTATCAGGCTGATCAATAATTTCCCAGTGGCATGTGAGTGGGTCTTGATCAATGTCTTCCGAACTTGTTGCATTAAGCAAAACAGTATCGGACACTCTCACCGAATTATTATTATAACAGGTAGAACAAAATGCCCGGGCCACGGGTTGTGTATTTAATGGAATAAATTCAATAGTAGATGGTTCGCTTACTCTGATACCATCATGAACAATGAGTTGAATGACATACAAACCTTTGATGTCAGGATAAAAGTATGGATTCACTTTTTCTGGATTGATCAGTATCGCCTTGCTGGTTGCTGGCTTTTCAATGAATTGCCAGAAATATTTTAAAGAATTTGAATTTGGGCCGGGTTCTGATTTACTGCCATCCAGCTCCAATTTTTCATTGAGAGGCACTTCTCTGATAATTTCAGCATTGGCTAAAGGATTAAGTGTGCCATAAATGGTAATTGTCAGGTCAAAAGGTTCGCTATCAATTTGACCATCATTGACAATCAGCCGGGCCAGAAAATCACCTTTTTGATCCCCCAAAAATGAGGGTGTAACTGCATTGGCATCAGATAATTCTGCTGTGCTGCCATTGGGACGTTTAACAATAGACCATTTAAATGTAAGCGGGTCATAATCTTCATCACTTGAAAGCCTTGCATCAAGCAAAACTGTTTCATTGATACGAAGCGGTGAATTATATGTCGCCCGCGCTACAGGTGGGGTATTCAGTGGCGTATACTTCACAATGGCTGGTTGGCTCTCGTTGTTACCATCGTGAACAATGAGTTGAATGATATAAAGCCCTTTTAAATCAGGATAAAAGTGTGGCGTTGCTGTTTCTGGATTGATAAGAGTTGCTTTGCTGCCCCCTGGTATTTCAATAAATTGCCAGAAATAAGTTAATGAAGTCGCATCTGGACCGGGGGTTGAATATCTGCCATCCAACGTCACTTTTTTTTTGATCCGAAAACGTTCGCTAACTTTTATTTTTGCCAAAGGGAGACAATTCTTGCAGGTAAGATCCTGCTCATCTCCACCGCAGGCGACCAGAACTAAACAACAAATAAACACGAATAATCGTGTGATAAGTTGATAACATCTCATGGAATAGTCCTTTCTAAATAATTACATAGGAAATCTCTGAAAATAACGCCCCTTTTATTGATATTGCTCCTTTTGCGAAAAATATACTGTATTTTGAAATGGGGGCGCTTATGTTTCAGCATTCCATATTAATAATAAAATACGTTTTTGAGTACAACAAAATTTGTATATTAAACAAATATAAATAGTTCTGTCAATTAAAAAAAATACCGCATTATGAACCATGGGAACAGGGCAAGAATACCGCAAACTATAAAATGACTTTCAACTAAAAAATGTAACCGCATATTGGATACCAGATGTTCTCTTTCATAAAATTTCAACAGATAATAAAACAAAATGGCAGTCACCCCTACAAAAACTGTTGTAATATGTGCCAAGCCCAAAATATAGAAAATAAATCCCCATAAAAAAAGACCAATGCTTAATAACCGAAGCATGTGCATGGTTTTTCGTTCACCGAGCACGCCAGGCAAGGTTTCCTGACCGACAATTCGATTGCCCTGAATGTCAAACAGATCAAAAAAAGCACATCTGGCAAAAACAAGACCTGTTGACCAAATAAAAACAATCAGTGTTTCCAACGAAATCGTGGCATTAATTGAGATTGCAGGCAGCACAGATGTTACTATTCCCCATGCGATTGCAATAAGAATGGTTTTTGAACCTGGAATATCTTGAATTTTTTGAATTTTATAGGATGTCACTCCGGATGGAAAAATTTTAACTTTATAGGCCATTCCCAATACACTCATTGTCAACAGAATAACAAATGCAGTAACACCTTGAAAATATGCTAAAATCAAGCCAGACATACCAGCAATGAATGCCATTATCATTAAAGGGATACGATTTTTTTCATAAAACGTTGCCCGATAGGGATAATTGAATCTTTCAGCTTTTCGACTGATATAGTTGTTCAATGTATGCATGGATAAAACGTACAAAAAAGACATCATGACAAGATCAAGCACAGGTGAAATACCTTGCATACACATACTGGCAAAAGCCAGGCAACCGGCACCCAAGGCGACAAACAAATTTGTAAACAAAAGCGCCTGTTGAAACGCCTGCCAGGATTTCAACAGGCCACTTGATTTCGTTGATGAAATCGTTTCCAGGTGATGACACACCCTGTTGATAATCCAGTTTGGCGTTGAAGCGCCCGCAGTTACCCCCACATGTTGATAGCCCTGAAATTCTAATTCAGGCAATTCTTCTTCAGTTTCAATATGATATGAAGGAATATTCTGTTGACTGACAATTTGTGCAAGTCGTTTTGTATTGCCGCTATTTTTACCCCCGACCACAACCACAGCATCTGAATGCTTTGCAATCTCCTTGACTTCCGCCTGTCTTTTTGATGTTGAATCGCAAATCGTATTGAAAATTAAGTAATGCGGATGATTTATTTCGATATAAGCAGCCACTTGTGAAAACAAATCATGATTTTGCGTTGTCTGGGCGACCAGGATCGCTTTGTGAAACTCGGGTAATTTTGTTAAATCTGCAATGTCTTGAATGACATGACCATTGCCTTGCGTATACCCCATCAGGCCTTTAACTTCTGAATGATCCACATCACCTAAAATCAATGAATTGAAACCAGATTTAGCGTATTTATGAATGATTGTCTGAACCTTGATTACTCTGGGACAGGTGGCATCAATAACATTAAATCCAGCCTGTTCCAAAGAATATTTATCTTGTGGCGGAACACCATGCGCACGAATCAGGACAGTCCCCTGTCCTTTTTCTGGAATTTGATCCAGAACGAATATGCCTTTATTTTTTAAAATTTCAAGTACCTGGGAGTTATGAATAAGCGGGCCATATGTGCTGACCGATCCATCCGAACGATTTGAGGCATCAAGCACCATATCCACCGCCCGACGAACCCCCATACAAAAGCCCGCTGTTTTTGCCAGTGTCAGTTTCATGTTGGTTTCAGGATAACCTGATGATCTACAAGGGATAATGAATAGATCATCGCTTTTAGGAATTTCTGATCACCAAAGATATTGGTCAGTTTGATACCATCATCAACAGGTTCGACAATATCAACAGCTTCCATGATCAACTCTTTGGTCTCATCAGTATTATTCATTAAATAAGCATTGGCTTCGCACATGGTAAGACTCCTATAACTTATTGATTATGTTGATAGATTTGAGATAAGTAGTCATCAATTAAAAGATCCACCAATCGTGGCAGGGGGATAGCCGGTGCGCCAACGATTTGGACATTTTCTTGTGAAATGGGAATAATAATTTTTCTGGCCGGGCTTTTAGCAATGGCTTCAGTCATTGCGGGTGTCATTTCGCCCATCATGGCATGTGCCAGGACAATGGCAATGGTTCCAATGATAACATCAACTTGAGCAACTGTCTGTACAATAGCATTTTCACCAGATGCCCCACGATTGGCGCGGGATTTTAACATTTGTGAAGTTGCAATGGCATTTGTACCCAGCGCAATGATCTCAATATTTTCACTGTATTGTTCTTTAATCTTTTTGATAATCGTGGCGCCAATGCCACCGCCCTGGCCATCAATGACACATATTTTCATGGTGAAGCCCCCATTATATTTTGGATCTGCATGTGACTAATATTTAATAATATAATCTTATTGCGAACGAAAAGCAAGATTTTTCATGTTGCATTTTCAAAGTATCACAATTATAATGCGAATAAAAATAAATTACATGCCGGCGAGGCAATAAAAATTTAAATTCAATAATAAAAACACAAAAGATTTGATTTAACCATGATAAATATTTCTACTTTAAGCCAATCAAGACATTCGGATCGTTTTGCCTACATTGGTCGATGGGCGATTTATTTTATTGCAATTGGCTTGATTGCAGGCTTAGGCTCGATCATTTTCCATCTACTATGTCAGTTGGGCATACATTTCTTCATGGATATGTTTGCGGGTTACCGCCCACCAACACCTGCTGGAGAACATCATTTATTAATCCCCACAGATACGCCATTAAATAAATGGTTGCTTTTAATATTACCCGCATTGGGTGGTCTTGTCAGTGGTTGGCTGGTTTACACCTTTGCTCCTGAAGCTGAAGGGCATGGCACCGATGCAGCAATTGATGCCTATCATCGCAAAGGAGGCTATATCAGAGGGCGTGTTCCCATAATTAAAACAATAGCCTCTGCAATTACATTGACAACCGGTGGTTCTGGCGGACGTGAAGGGCCAATTGCGCAAATTGGCGCCGGGTTTGGTTCGTTTTTGGCCACGAAATTAAAATTATCAAATCGTGACAGACGTATCATGATGGCTGCGGGTATTGGCGCAGGTGTTGGCAGTATTTTTCGGGCACCTTTAGCGGGAGCATTATTTGCAGCGGAGGTTTTATATCGTGATCCTGAATTTGAATCTGAAGTAATACTACCGGCAGGACTGTCATCAGTAGTCGCATATTGCCTTTTTTGCCTGACATTTGGGTGGGGCTCCCTGTTTGAGGCCCCTGCTTTTATTTTCCGCAATCCCCTGGAGCTTGGCCCCTATTTAATCCTTGCATTGGTTCTGGTTGCCATGGGCGTTTTGTATATCAAATCATTTTATGGCATAACATCCCTGTTTAAAAAAATTAAAATGCCCAATCATTTTAAACCGGTTCTTGGTGGACTATGTACAGGCATAATCGGTTTTTTTCTTCCTTGGACACTGGCCTTTGGTTATGGTTATGCCCAACGCGCTTTATATTGTGATCTAAGCATTCCTTTCCTGTTATCTCTGGCATTTGGCAAAATTCTCACCACCTCCTTTTCCATTGGATCAGGTGGAAGTGGCGGGGTATTTGGGCCATCAGTCGTAATAGGTGGCGCTATCGGCGGTGCTGTCGGATTGATGTTTCATGCGATTATGCCAAATATTGTATCTCAACCAGGAGCATTTGTCATTGTTGGGATGGCTGGTTTTTTTACTGCTGTATCCAATACGCCCATATCAACAATTATTTTTGTCAGCGAAATGACCAATTCCTATCATTTATTATTACCCAGCCTACTGGTATGTTCAGTGGCATATCTGGCATCGAAACGATGGACAATTTACGAAAAACAAGTAAAAAATATCATGCACTCCCCTGCACATGCAGGAACGTTTTTTGTTGATGTCTTACAGGAAATACAGGTATCAGATTTACAAGATCGTTTCAAACAGGTGAAATGCATACCAGAAGAGATGCTATTTATGGACTTTAAAAAGTTTTTTTCCACAACCAAACAACATTATTTTCCGGTCATTGATCAGAAAAATCGCCTCAGTGGCATATTTTCCAGCACAGATATCCGATCTGTTCTATTTGAGCCGGACATTGAGCAACTTGTGGTGATGAAAGACATTGCCCAAACAGATATAATTACTACATGCCCGGCCGACAATCTCAATTCTGTCATGCGAAAGTTGACAATCAACAACATTGACAGCCTACCGGTCGTTGACAATAAGGATAAAACAAAACTTTTGGGGATGTTAAATCGTAGAGAAGTTATCGCTTTTTATAATCAAAAAGTCGAGGAAATGAAAGCATTTCAAAAATAATCCAGAAATTGAGTTCATTGACATAAGGACTGTTTTTTGCAACACGACATTTACGTTTATTTTTTTATCTAACTTTTTTAAATTGGGATTATCATGCACGAAATACCTGGTTTTGAAATACAAGACAAAATTTTTGAAAGCAACCACACAATCATCTACAAAGCGATTCGCAAAGGTGATGATTTACCTGTGGTTTTGAAAATTCTTCATGGTGAATATCCATCACCTGAAGATATTAATCGTTTTCAACATGAATTCAATATCATAAAAAAGCTGGAAGAAAGCACAGGAGTAATCAGCGCATACCATATCGAAAAATTACACAATACGCTGGTAATGGCACTTGAAGACTTTCAGGCACATTCTTTGGCCTACTTTATAGAAAAAAAATCCTTCCCATTTGAAGACTGTCTGAATATTGCGATTCATATTGCCGGTATAATAGATGATATTCATAAGCACAATATCATACATACCAACATTTACCCTGCAAATATATTGATCAATGATTGTGCAGATCAAATTAAGCTGATAGATTTTGGTTCAGCGGCTGAGATTTCACGCAAACATCCTGTAGTGTCAAATGTTGATCTCAAATGGATTCATCTGGCCTATGCATCACCCGAATTGACCGGACGAATGAATCGCTCAGTTGATTATCGAACAGATTTTTACTCTTTTGGCATAACACTTTATGAACTTTTGTCTGGTAAAAAGCCATTTTACAGCGAAGATCCATTGGAGCTGATTCATTCTCAAATTGCCAAGCAACCCCCCCCTTTGTATCAGGTAGATCCCCAAATTCCCCGCCCGCTATCCGACATTATAATGAAATTGTTGTCCAAGACTGCTGAAAATCGTTACCAAAGTGCAATTGGCATTCAGGCAGATTTAAAAGAATGTCTGGTTCGGTATCGGTCAACGAAAACAATTCTACCTTTTGAAATTGCCAAAAATGATGTTCGAAATGTTTTTACACTTCCCCAAAAACTCTATGGACGAGAACTCGAAGTGAAAGAATTGTTACAGGCATTTGAACGAATTTCCACCACTGAATCTGGTATGAAAAATGTCAGCGAAATGATCATGGTAAGCGGCTATTCTGGAATAGGCAAAACATCACTGGTCAATGAAATGCAAAGCTCGATCATTCGAAAACATGGATATTTCATATCTGGAAAATTTGATCAACTTCAAAGAAATATTCCTTACAGTGCTGTAGCAGCCGCCTTTTCAGAATTGATGAGACAGATCCTGACCGAAAGTGAGGCCAATCTTAATCTCTGGCGGAAAAGATTATTACAGGCTTTAGGTAATAACGCGCAGGTGATTATCGATGTAATTCCTGAGCTGGAACTTGTGGCGGGAAAACAACCATCAGTGGCAGAATTATCGCCTGCTGAAGCTCAAAATCGTTTCAATATCTGGTTTAAAAAATTTATTAATGTATTTGCCGCACCACAGCACCCGCTCGTCATTTTTATGGATGACCTCCAATGGGCTGATGCCGCATCATTGCAATTGATTCATGTCATGATGACATCACAGGATCATTCTTTATTATTTATTGGTGCTTATCGGGACAATGAAGTTGGTGGGGCACATCCTTTAATATTGACCCTGGATGAAATCCGAAAATCAGGTGTTCTGGTCAATCAATTGTCATTGGCCCATCTGGAATTAAATCATATTAACCAGTTAATATCTGATACCCTGAATTATCTACAAGAAAGAACCGCGCATCTGTCAGAACTGGTACTGGCCAAAACCAATGGAAATCCATTTTTTATCAACGAATTCCTTAAATCCCTGTATGGCGACAATTTGTTGGCCTTTGATCAACAAAATGGTGTATGGCAATGGGATCTTGAAAAAATTCAAGCGCAAGGTATTACTGATAATGTTGTCGAGTTGATGGCAGGTAAAATTCAAAAACTGGATACCAAAACGCAAAAAGCCTTAAAAATGGGATCAAGTATCGGCAATCAATTTGATCTGGATACACTGAATATTGTTAATGAAACACGTTCGGAAAAAACCCTTGAAGCCCTTGAAAGTGCAATTTCTGTCGGACTGATTGTTCAATTGGATAAAACAAAACTACCAATCAGTCCAGGGCATTCTGCACAGGCAAAGGCATTGTTTAAATTTTCTCATGATCGTATCCAGCAGGCAGCCTATTCTCTTATTCCGGAAAAAGACAAAAAAGGACTTCATTGGCGAATTGGAAACCTTTTGTTGGAACATATTCCCAAAGATCAACATGAACAGCGCATATTTGATATTGTCAATCAGTTGAATTTTGGCGTAGATCGCGCATTGGATCACAAAGAAAGAATGCATCTGGCAGAACTGAACCTCGTTGCCAGTAAACGAGCAAAAGCCTCAGCAGCGTATGAACCAGCCTATCGTTATTTGAATATTGGTATTCAGTTACTGGAAAAGAATTGCTGGAATACACATTATGATCTGACGCTTAACTTATATGTTGAAGGTGCTGAATCCGCTTTTCTGATTGCAAAATTTGATGAAATGGAACATCTCATTGATGTTGTCATTAAGCATGCGAAAGGCGTGCTGGATAAAGTCAAGGTCTATGAAATTCGCATACAGGCGTATATGGCGCAGAATCATCCGATGAAAGGTGTCAACACAGCATATGAAATTCTTCGCATGTTGGGTGTTCGTCTGCCGAAAAAACCAAACAAACTTAAAATAATCGCAGGATTACTTCGTACCCAGTTGAATGTTGGGCGCCGGAAAGTTGACAGCCTGTTTGAACTATCCCCAATGACCGAACCATACAAGCTGGCTGCGATGCGTATCATGTCAAGCGTGGCTGCAACTGTATATTTTGCTTATCCACCTTTGTATCCCATTCTGGTTTTCAAGCAGGTCAATCTGTCTATTCGTTATGGAAATGCCTTTGTTTCCCCTTTTGTTTATGCAACTTATGGTTCAATTATCTGTGGTGTGGTTGGTGACATTGAAACCGGCTATCGGCTGGGCAAAATGGCGCTTAAACTTCTTGATCAAATCAATGCCAGAGAAATGCGCTCAAAAACAATCTTTGTGGTAAATTGTCTGATCAATCATTGGAAAGAGCACTTGAAAGATACACTTCCTGCTTTTCAACAGGCATACACAACAGGTATGGAAGTGGGGGATCTGGAATTTGCCGCTTTATCTGGCTTCTTGTATTCTTATAGTTCATTCTTTATGGGGCAGGATCTGGCTGAACTCCAAACTGAAATGGAATCTTACAGTAATGCTATTCGTCAATTAAAACAGGAAACAATTTTAAACTCACAGGAAATCCATCGTCAGGCAGTTCTCAATCTTTTGGGACGATCCAATGACCCCACAAAATTGATTGGTGATGCCTTCAATGAGGAAGAAAAACTTCCCAGGCTTTTGGAAGTAAACGATAAAACTGCTTTGGGACATCTGTATTTCAATAAAATGCGTCTGTGTTATTTATTTCATCAGTATCATCGTGCGATAGAAAATTCAAAACTTGCCGAGCAGTATCTTGAAGGTGTTACTGCAACCCATACTGTCGGACAATATTATTTTTATGACAGCCTGTCAAGAACTGCGATTTATCCATTTTCTGACCGGAATGTTCAGAAAAAAATTATTCGACGCGTACAATCCGATATCAAAAAAATGAAAAAGTGGGCAGAGCATGCGCCCATGAATCATTTGCATAAATATCATATCATGCAGGCAGAGTTATGCAGGGTAACAGGTCAGCATGAAGAGGCTCTGACCAACTACAACAAGGCGATCAGTTTGGCAAAAGATAACAGATATGTCAATGATGAAGCCCTTGCGAACGAATTAACTGCACAAATGTGTCTGATTCGGAGTGAATGGGAAAGGGCCAGATCTTATATGCACGAATCGCGTCACTGTTATCTAAGATGGGGCGCTATTGCCGTTGTCAAATTTTTGGAAGATCGCTATTATCAATTACTTGAAGGGGGAATGGGGGCGGAAAAATCTGAAGAAAAAGGTTTTGATATTGTCTCTGTCATGAAAGCATCACAAGCTATTTCTGGAGAAATTGTTCTGGATCGCTTATTGGATAATTTGATGAACATTATGATTGAAAATGCTGGTGCAGATAAAGGATTTCTGATTCTTGAGGACAAAAATAAACTCATTATGGCAGCGCATGCAACTGCTGAAAAAGCGAAAAAGATCACGCTGGGGATTCCGCTTAATAATTGTCAAGAAATTGCGCAGGCAATTGTGAATTATGCGGCGCGAACAAATGAAACTGTTGTATTAAACGATGCTGCTGGAGAGGGGGTATTTACACAGGATCCTTACGTTCAAAAAGCTCGTCCAAGAGCTGTCGTATGTATGCCGATTCGTAGGTCAGAAAAAACGATTGGTCAAATTTATATGGAACATGGTCAGGCAACCGGTCTTTTTACACCAGAACGTATGGAAATGTTAAATCTATTGGTTGCGCAGGTTGCCATTTCAATTGAAAATGCAAAATTGTATAACAGTCTTGAAGAATCAGAAAAAAAATATCGTTCCTTGTATGAAAATGCATTGGAGGGGATTTATCAAAGTGCTGCTGATGGTCGATTGATTGGCGCAAATCCCTCCCTTGCAAGAATTATGGGCTATGATTCTCCTGAAGAAATGATTACGACTGATATCCGAATTGACAAGAATTATGTTAATCAACAAGATTACATGAATCTCATGCAAAAACTCAAAGATTCTGATCAGGTAATTGGTTTTGAAACACAGTTTTATCAGAAAAATAATGCCATCATCTGGGCATCTCTGACAGCAAGAATTGTTCGATCCCCGCAAGGAGATATTCAGGGGTATGAAGGATCTCTGGTCGATATTACCGAAAGAAAAGAAAAGGAGCAGGCCGAGCGGGAGCGAGAAGCGGCTGAAGCTGCAAACAAGTCAAAAAGTGAATTCCTGGCCAGCATGAGCCATGAAATTAGAACGCCTATGAATGCAATTTTTGGATTTGCTGAATTACTCGAAGATCAAATGCAAAGCCCACTTCAAAAGCAATATCTTTCGGCAATCGCATCCAGTGGAAAAACATTGTTGAGCCTGATTAACGATATTCTGGATTTGTCTAAAATTGAAGCGGGTAAATTAGAAATTCAGATCAATGATGTCAACCCGCGAACCCTGTTTACTGAAATCGAGCATATTTTTTCTATCAAGGTTAAAGAAAAGGGCCTGGATTTGCTTCTGCACATTGATTCCAGTATTCCTGAAACACTGGCTTTGGATGAAGTGCGTATTCGTCAAATTTTGTTTAACCTGGTAGGTAATGCAGTTAAATTTACCGACACAGGTCATATTGAAGTTGCTTTGACACAGGACAAATCCAAAGAATCAGATAAAGGGCTTTACCTGATATTTAAGGTTGCTGACTCAGGGATTGGTATTCCTGAAACTCAAAAAGACTTGATTTTTGATGCATTCAAGCAAACAGAGGGACAAAGTCAGGCCAAATATGGTGGAACTGGGCTTGGGCTTGCAATTACAAAGCGGCTGGTTGAAATGATGGGCGGGGTAATTACAGTAGAAAGTGAGAGTGGTAAGGGCAGTATATTTTCATTTTTTATCCCTGATGTTCGTCCCGGACAATTTGTTGATGAACAGGCAGGCATTGAAGAAATTGATATTGAGTCTGTTATCTTTAACAAGGGGATGATTCTTATTGTTGATGATGATGCTGATACCCGCAGTCTTTTTAGAGGATTTCTCAAGAATCAGAATATTGATATTATTGAAGCAGAAAATGGTCAAGAAGGTGTTGATATGGCCAGGTTGTATCAAGTTGACCTGATTTTGATGGATTTGCGGATGCCTGTCATGAATGGTTTTGAAGCGATCAAGATAATCAAATCTGATGATGCGATAAAGGATATACCCATTGTCATTGTGACTGCGTCTGTGATGAAAGACAGCGAAACGAATATTTTGTCTTCTGGATGTGATGGTTATCTGAAAAAACCGGTTCGTAAAAAAGATTTGATGACTGAGATAATGCGATTTATTTCATATTCATCTGCTAAAGAGTTATCTGTTCAAAAACAGGAAACAGCAGTTGAAACCAATCCGGAAATTATCCAGATAGATTCCAATTTAAAAGAACGACTGCCAGAACTGATTCATGCTTTTGAATCTAATTATTTGCCGGAATGGGAAAATATTTGCAAGCAGTTCATAATTGATGAAATTGAAGCTTTTTCTGAAAAAATGATGCAGGTGGGTGAAGAATTCTCATTCAACCTTTTGATATCCTGGGCTGAAGAATTGAACATGCAAACACAACAATTTGATATGGCGAAAATTCCAGGAACATTAAAGCGTTTTCCAAAAATTGTGGAACAGCTTAAGAAAGTTATTGATTCTTGACCAAACGATTTCTGGAAAATTGGCGCAATGCTATGAAAAATTGGGGTCAGAGTAAAATTAAGGAATGCTCGGAAAATAAGTTCCCCCATTTAAAAATGCTTGACTGTTCAAGAATATAAAATCAAGCATATGCGTACCAAACTTTTCATTTTTGTTTTTGAACCAGGATTACACTGAAGAAGATGGGGCGCATTCCAAAAAAGTAGGACATTCATTGATGATCATTGAAAAATGATATATTTCGGCAATCCAAGAACAGCGTAGGGCTAAAGCCCAACGCTGAATGGAAAAAGGACGCTAAAGCGCCCTCA
>Ga0272440_1001903_pt1 | contig 16638 bp, 13 predicted proteins | sample SSMMMBAug17_FD_192440 | JGI IMG/M metagenome (GOLD analysis project Ga0272440, IMG submission 192440) | Marine sediment archaeal communities from Little Sippewissett salt marsh, Falmouth, MA, United States - SSM-MMB-Aug17 | ecosystem: Environmental > Aquatic > Marine > Wetlands > Sediment ... | reverse complement strand
GCAATATTAGCACCAACTACATAATTTCCAGAAAAACCATATTCCTCAGCTGTTTCATTACAGCTTTTATGAATGCTTTTCATAATTATTTTAAGTCTATCATCAACTTCATTTCTAGGCCAATTTAGACGCATACTATTTTGCGACATTTCAAGCCCTGAAACCGCAACACCTCCTGCATTTGCAGCTTTTCCAGGACCGTATAATAATTTGTTGTCAATAAATATTTCAATAGCTTCAGGAATGGAAGGCATATTTGCACCTTCAGAAACTAAAAAAACACCATTTTTTACTAGATTTTTAGCATCTTTTTCATTTATTTCATTTTGTGTTGCACTTGGAAAAGCACAGTCTGCTTTATGATCCCAAAGTGGATTATAATCAAGAGATGAATCAGCTTCAGTATAAACAGCTTCAGAATATTTATCAGCATATTCTTTAATTCTGCCCCTTTTAATATTTTTTAAATTCATCACAAAATCAAGCTTTTCTCTATTAATTCCAGACTCATCAAAAATATATCCTGACGAATCAGAAAGAGTTACAACCTTAGCTCCAAGTTCTATTAATTTTTCAGTAGTAAATTGAGCAACATTTCCTGAACCTGATACAATGCAGGTTTTACCCTCTATTGATTGTTTTTTGGTTTCAAGCATTTCACATGCAAAATAAACACTTCCATATCCTGTTGCTTCAGGCCTGATAAGACTTCCACCCCAATTAACACTTTTTCCGGTTAATACGCCTGTAAATTCGTTTCGTAATTTTTTATACATTCCAAAGAGAAAACCAATTTCTCTTGCTCCAACACCAATATCACCTGCAGGGATATCTGTATTTGGGCCAATATGGCGAGATAATTCAGCCATAAAATTTTGACAAAATCTCATTACTTCATTGTCTGATTTACCTTTTGGATCAAAATCAGAACCTCCCTTACCACCTCCCATAGCAAGTGTTGTTAATGAATTTTTAAAAACTTGTTCAAATGCTAGAAATTTTAAAATACTTAGATTTACAGAAGGATGAAATCGAAGCCCACCCTTATATGGACCAATTGCACTGTTCATTTCAATTCGATAGCCCCTGTTAACATGAACCTGCCCCTGATCATCCATCCAGGGTACTCTGAATAAAATTACTCTTTCAGGCTCGGTAATTCTTTCCATAATTGCTAATCTTCTATATTCAGGATATCTATCAAGAACAGGCTTAACGCTTTCGGCAACCTCGTGAACAGCCTGATGAAATTCTTTTTCATAAGGATCCCTTGAATTAATAATTTCCATAATGTCTGACATTTACTTTTTCCTCCTTTTTAATTATTTATTAATAATATTAATTTATATATTAATTTATATATATATTGATTTTATATAATGTAATTAATTGTCAAAAGCATTATTAATATTTTTTTTATATCTAAAACAAACAGGGAAATATTTTTTACATAATTATTTTTGCAATAGTTTAAAAAAAACTTTTAGAAAAAAAAAAAATTTTTTGCAAGGATTATAATATTTTTTACAAAATATAAATAATGTATTGTAAAATCTATAAAGTTTAAATATAATAAAAATGATAAATAAAAAACTGTCTTTTAGATGCAAATAACATAAATTGAAAGGATATTAAAATGAAATTATTAAAAAATCAAAGTTTTCTTCTAGTTTTTTTTTGCTGCATTTTTTTGTTAAATGCCTGTTCACTAACTTATAAAGCTTTTAAAGGTTCAAATTATCAAAAAAATTCAAATCTCGAAGTTAACAATGTTGATTCTTACGAGAATTCAGATATGCAAAGCTCAGAAAATTTAACTAAATTCGAAGATCATATAACAGAGGAATCATCATCTTTAGCTGACAATATAACATCAGATAATAATCTGCTTTTAAAAAGCGATAATCTAATTGAAGAACAATCGCAAGTAATAACTGAAAATCAAGTTATAGAAAAAATAGATAAAAATATTGATGATATTACAATTACTGAAAAAGATATGAATAAATCATTTTTTGATCAACAAAGTGATGACTTTGATCAAACCCATATAGAAAAAATGGATAAACAAAGTAGCTATTTTGTTTCAACCGATCAACAAAAACAATTAGATTCAGAACCTGAAATAGTTAGAAATTTTAAAAATGTTGAGTTACAGCCTAAAATTTTAAAGCAGGTTGTTGTAAAATGTAATGTATTAAATATAAGAAAAAGATCAGATATTGGCTCAACAGTTATTGGAAAGTTAAAAAAAAATGATATTATTTCAGTAGTTGGTTCTAAAGGAAGATGGTATAATATTAGAACAAATGATGGACGAACAGGTTGGATTAGTGCAAAATATGCGATAGAACCATCAACAGCCAGGTATTGGAAAAATTTAAATTTTGTTGTTGTAAATACTAAAAAACTTAATGTCCGAAAGTACTATGGATCTGATGAACCAGTAGTTTTTAGTTTGTATAAAGGGAATAAAATTCAAGTTGTTTATAAAGCTGTTGAAAAAATTCAACATAAAGGAAAAGTGTTGCGAAGAGGATGGTTAAAAATAAAAACTGAAGATGGTAAAGAAGGCTGGGTAGCAGGGTGGTTTACAAGTCCGGTTTTAGATAATCAGGCATTATAAAAAATTGGGTTTAACACACGACGGGACAAACACTGACTTGTCATGGACAAAAACACTGCGACTTGTTATGGGACACGGACTAACACGGACATACACTGACTGTCATGGACATAAACTCTTTTAAAGTGCGTGAAGTTTTTATAAAAAAAAATTAAAATTTATTTCTCCCTAATACTGACTTGTCATGGACAGGACAAAAACACTGGACTTGTCATGGGACACGGACTAACACGGACATACACTGACTGTCATGGACACAAAACTCTTTTTTAAGTGAAGTTTTTTATAAACAAAAATTAAAATTTGTTTCTCCCTAATAATGTCTGTGATAGTCAGTGTCAGTCCGTGTTTGTCCATTTCAAAAGAACAAAAACCTTTTTTTTATTTTTTGTAAGACTTTGCTAAATAATTTTCAACCGCTTCATGCAAAGAAGATTGTGCCAAAATTGCACAATGCATATGATCTCTTGGCAAGCCTCCAATTTGTTCTTGAATAATATTTGCATCAATATTATTAATAATTTCTTCAGGAGATTTTCCCATAGCAAGATCAGTTGCTGTAGTAATACAACTATAACTATGTGAGCAGCCATTTGTCCAGTGAGTAGCATTAACAACTCTATTATTATCAAATTCAAGACAGATTTCCATTATATCACCACATTGTCCTTTAACTTTACTTTTGCCGTCTGGATTTTCAATTACTGGATTTTGTATATAATAAACAGTAATCCAAAGTCCAATAACAACAAAAAGAACTAATGCTGCCAATAAAAAAGTAATAATCATATTATTTTTTTAATTATTTAATTTAATTTTAATTTTTTTCTGCAAGCGGATTTTTGGAAATAGGCCGTTGAAAAAACTCTTTTCCATCAATATAAAGATCAGTACCAAGTTTACTAAAAGCAGGATAGTTAATCCAGCAAGCATTAAGACATGCATCATTACATGATGGTCCATATTCAAGGCATTTATCATAATCAATATTTATTACACCATTATCAAGAAATACAGCATCAGCAGGGCAATCGCGAACACATGCCTGACAATGTAAACATCCAAGGGTACAAATTGATTGAGTTTCTTTTGGGGAAGATTTGCACCAACATTTTACAATAACTGGTGCTTTTTTAGGAATTATTGTTATAAGATTTTTTGGACAGGCTTTTTCACACAAACCACATCCAACGCATTCTTCTGCATCGATTTCTGGATAATTATCAACAATCTTGATAGCATCAACTGGACATACATCAACACACTCTCCAAGTCCAACACATCCAAATTGACAATCTATAGGTCCTGCAAATGCTAGAGTTGCGCCTGAGCAATCTCCATAACCAATATATTTATGTTTATAGTAATCATCACGATCTAATCTTGAACAGTGAACAACAGCAAAAGCTCCTTCCTTTAGTTCTAATTTTTTTCCTGAAATTTCAGCAATAGCTTTAGCTACAATTTCTTTGCCTGGAAAGCATAGAGTAGGTTCTACATCAGGATCGTTAACTAAAGCTTCTGAATATGCCTCACAACCAGCATAACCACATGCTCCACAGTTTGCACCTGGTAAACAATCCATAACAGCCTCAACTTTTGGATTAACTTCAACAGCAAATTTATGAGCTGCAAGAGCAAGTCCAATTCCAAAAAATAGACCTAAACATCCCATTAACGCAAGGCCGCCTAAAGCAAGTTTTATATAAATAGGATCAAACATGATGACTCCTTAAACAAATAGAATCTTTATTTTAAAAAATTGACATTCCTGAAAAGCCCATAAATGAAAGGGCAAATAATCCAGATACAATAAATGCAATTGGTAATCCCTGATAGGATGGTGGAATAACTGCAAGCTCAAGACGTTCACGAACACAGGCCATTAAAAAGAGTGCAATCCAAAATCCAAGTCCTGCACCAGATGACAACATAAAGCATTCCAAATAATTATAATTGCTTGCAGCCATAATAAGTGGAACAGCAAGAATTAAACAACTTGAAATAACAAGTACAAGATATACTCCAAATTCTTTATATAAAATTGGGTTTACTTTTCTTAATATTGTATCAACACCTTGAACAGTGAGAGAAACAATACCTATAAAGATAATAATTTGTAAAAAATCTAATTGATATGGCTTTAAAACATATTGATAAAGAACCCATGAAATACTTGTTGCAAAAACTGTTACAATTGTAAAAGTAACTCCCATACCCATTGCAGTTGATTTTTTCTTTGATACTCCCAAATATACGCAAAGACCAAGATATTTTACAAATACATAATTCTGAATTAACATAGCTCCCATTAAAATTGAAATTAAATAACCAAAATATAATTTTTTTACATTAACTAAAGCTGTCCCAATATTTTTTCCTTCGGTTATTATATTTTTAATGGCTAAAGTATGTGTGTTTACTGTATTCAATGGTTCATTCATTTGAATAGTCAGCTTTGATTTGTTTGATTTTAAAAAAACGCTTTTTATTTCAAGAAATATATCAGGATCTGTATTTTCATTAACAGAAAAGTTTGAAATTGTTGTTGCCCATCTTTCATCAACCTTTCCTGCAAATATAACTTCAATAATCTGATTTCCTTTAAAGCTTACTTTTTTTATAAAGCGATGTTCAGTTTTACAGCCACATATTATTAAAAAAAATGCTAGTAATAACAAAAATAATATATATTTTTTATTAAATAAACTGGTCATGATACATTCCTTTGTTTTCTGCGACGATTGTAAACTAATTCTGTATAATTAAAAATTACCATCATAAAGCCTACTACAAAAAAACCAGAAGCTGGTAAGACAAAAAATAATACTGGACGAAATCCAAGTACATCATATCCTAAAAGAGTTCCCATACCAAGAAGCTCTCTTACACCACCTATTGCTATCATACCTACCATAAAACCTATTCCCATACCGACAGCATCAACAATAGATGGAAAAACTGGATTTTTTCTAGCAAAAACATCAAGCCTGCATGTAATAAAGCAAAATACTACAATTAATCTTACGAATATTCCTAATGCTTTATATGCAACCGGAAAAAAAGCAGCTAAAACAAGGTCAGTAACAGTAACCCACGTAGCAATAGTTAATGTATAGGTAGGTATTCTGATTCTTGGATGAATATAATCTTTAATCAGCGAAATAGTAAGACTTGAACAAAATTGCACAAAAATAACAGAAATTCCCATAAGTATCCCATTCATAACATTAGTACTAATTCCTACAGCAGGACACATACTAAGTGCTAATCTAAAAATAGGATTTTCATTTAATATGCCATTAAGAAATATTTGCGTTTTTGTTTGTTCTCTATTTATCAATTTAACTTCTCCTTTTGGAACTCCTTTAAACTATTAATAATGTTTAAAACGCGATATTAAGTTTTCTTTCAGCAATAATCTTATCTAACACATTTAATCTATAGGCAAACTTTTTAAGAGTGTTTCTTACGCCGCTTGTAACAGCAACACTTGAAATTGTAGCTCCAGTAATTGCATATATATCTTTTTCTTTATATGAATCGCGAATTTTTGTAACTCTATCCTGTTTTAAATTTGTATATTGTTTTTTTGATTCTTCTAATATAAGTCTAAAATCATCTGGAAGAGGTTCTTTTACAACTTTTAAGCTTTTAATATTTTTAAACTTTTTTTCTTTAAACTGGTTTTTAAAATATTCTTGTTCAATTTCAGCACCAAGACCTGGATCTTCTTGATGGTCAATAATTTCAAGTCCTAATATTTTATAATTTGCATCAAGAGCAAGCATAAAGTTTATAGCAGTTTTAAATCCAGGTGATTGTCCAGGAAGAAGATAAGCAAGCCTTTTTTTACCAATTTTTGCTGTAATAAATGTATCAGCGTAAATTAAATTAGCTTCATCAATATTAGATTGAACAGCTTTTAATCTATCATTATTATCAATAACTTCTTCAGACTTAATCTTTAAATCATATTCTTTAATAAATTTACCTTCAATATCAATTATTACAAATTTGTAAGCAATTTTGTTTTTTAAAAGCACAGGAATCAAATAACCAAGGCATTGTTTATTGTCTGACTTCAAAAGATATCTGTAAACATTATTTAAATTAAGATCGTCAGGAGCAGGATGATTATTATCATATCCTAACATGCCAAGCATTGTTTCCTGAAAGTTTAAATGTTCATTATGTTTTTTTGCTTTTGCTGTAATAATATAGACTGAACCCATTACAAAAGCAGCAAAAAGGCAAGTAATGGTGAGTCCTAATGTGATCTTAATTATTTCTTTCATTTTTCAGCATCCTCAGAAAAACGTTTAGGTTTAAACCATTGGTCCAAAGCCGGTGTTAATGGATTCATTAAAAGTATGGCATAACATACACCTTCTGGATAGCCACCTTTTAACCTAATAAGTACTGTTAGAGCTCCAATTCCAATTCCAAAAGCAATTTGTCCATTTTTTTGGTTTGGAGATGTAACATAATCAGTAGCCATAAAAAAAGCTCCTAGAAAAACACCTCCAGATAAAACAGCTAAAATTGGATCTCCTGTAAAATATTGTTCGCCGCCAAATATCCATGTGAAAAATCCAGTAGAAACAATTACAGAAACAGGAATATGCCATGTAATGTATTTTTTATATATTAATATTAAGCCGCCAACGAGTATTAATAATGCAGAAGTTTCTCCAATACACCCTGGACTAAAACCAAAGAAAAAATTTGCATACATTTTAGTAATTGAACCAAATTTTTCAACTAATCCCTCAATTCCATAATGCTTTAAAACATATAAAGGAGTTGCAGTTGAAACAGCATCAACATTTGCTCCCATATATTTAAATAGTTGATTATCCTTAATTGGTTCTATCCATGCAGCAGTCATTGCAACAGGGTAAGTGGCTAAAAGGAAAGCTCTTCCAATTAAAGCCGGGTTAAAAATATTAAAACCAAGTCCCCCCATAATAATTTTTGTAACAAAAATTGCCATTATAGCACCTAAAACAGGCATCCACATTGGCACACCCGGAGGGATTACGTAAGCTAAGAGCAAGCCTGTAATTACTGCACTTCCATCTTTAATAGTAACTGGTCTTTTAAATATTATTTGAGACACAGCTTCAGTTATTACACAGCTTGCGACACTAACAGCGGTTATTATTAATGTCTGAAAGCCGAAGATAAAGACAGATAAAATAAGGGGCGGCATCAGACATGCTACTACTGTCCACATAATTTTTGCAACAGTTACATTATTTTTAATATGTGGTGATATTGCAACACTTAAGTTGGACAGATGGGGTTTTTCAACCCTTCCAATTATACCTTTTTCAGTTTGTGCTTTTGTCATTATTCTGCTTCTCTTCTTTTTTCTTCTTTCTGGCTTCTTTTTCTTTTTCAGCTGCCTCAATTTGCAATCTGGCAAGCCGAATAAATTGTACAAGAGGTCGTTTTGCCGGACACACATACGCACAGCTTCCACATTCAAAACAGTCGTTTTCAAGTCCAAACTGAGCTGTATCAGCACCACGTCCTGCTTCTACAAAAATACTAATATTATTTGGTTCTAAACCCATAGGACATGCATTCAGGCAAAAGCCGCAACGAATACAAGGTCCATATTCTTTTTCATCTATTTCATCTTTTGTTAAAAATAAAACCCCGGCTGTTGTTTTTGTAACAGGAATATGAAGCGTTGAAACTGCAAATCCCATCATTGGGCCGCCAATGACTACTCTTGCGAGATCAGGTGTAGTTCCACCAAGATAATCAACAATATCTGCTATATTTGCTCCGATTCTTACAAGAATATTTGCAGGTCGTTTTATTCCTTTACCTGAAACAGTAATAACTCTTTCATAAAGGGGTTTATTTAAAACAACAGCATCATAGATTGTTTTAGCTGAATAAACATTTTGTACAATAATACCTATAGCTGATGATCTTTTTCCTGAAGGCCTTACTCTTCCAGTAATGCTTTGCATAATTTGATCTGCTGAACCCTGAGGATATTTAACTGCAAGAGGAATAACTTCAATTTTGTACTTTGAATACCTATCTTCTCTTATCACTTTATTAAGTGCTTCTATTGCATCAGGTTTATTGTTTTCAACTCCTATAGCACAATAATTAATGCCAAGAATTTTTAGCAGAATTTTTCCACCCTCTATAACTTCTCTGGCATTTTCAAGCATTATTCTATGATCGCATGTTAAATATGGCTCACATTCAGACCCATTTAAAATAAGAGTATCAACCTTAACATCAGGTCTAAGATTAGCTTTAACATCTGCTGGGAAACCAGCACCTCCTAATCCAACTATACCTGCTGATTTTATTCTTGCAAGGAGCTCTTCTTTACTCATATTTTCCCAATCATGCACATTGTACATAACTGGTTTTTGCTCAGGATCTTTAGAAATTATAATGGATGGAGATTTTCCCATCATAGGATGAAGGGTATTTACAATGCCTTGAATTGAACCTGTTATGCTTGCGTGAAGATTTGCACCTAGTTTAGGGCCTGTAGAACCAACAAGGTCACCTTCTTTAACATAATCTTTTTTATTTACAAAAAGTTCAAATAAGCTGCCGGGTGAATTATCATCAAGATAATAATCAGGTGAAGTGGGTCTTTGCTTTTGTTTAACAACAAGTTCACATGAGGCTCCAACATGTTGTTTTAAAAACAATGATACCTCAGAAGGTACAGGCATAGTTTCAACTTGTAGATTTTGTGCCAGCTCTTTAAACTCTGGTGGATGAACACCTCCTTTTGGAAAGCTAGCTAAATTATCAGACTCCATAAGTTCTCCATAATTGACTTGCTATATACCTTGGATAAAGATAAAAATTATTTATTTTTTATCATCCAGTTTTTCTATTCTTATATGGTCAAAAATAAACATGGACACTATTAAAACTGACAATGGATGATAATATATTAAGATAAAACAATGCAACAAATGCTTATTTTATATATTATAATCCACCTTTGGTTTTTCGAATTTCGTATGGACTGATTCGAACAAAAACTGGCTTAGGTTTCAGATTATTGGAAAAACCAAAGTTGGATTATAATAACTATATTACCTTTTTGAGCAGGCGAAGCCCATACTCTTCTCTAGTTTTATTGGAAACTTCTACTGGCTCACCAAAAGATAAAGCACCAGTTGGACACTCAGATACACATGCAGGTTCTTTACCTTCCTCAATATAATCCATACATAAATCACATTTCATAATCATACCTGTTTTTGGATTCCATTGTGGAATTTGCCATGGACAGGCTAAAATACAAGATTGACATCCAAAACATAAATCTTCTAAAACATACAAAGTACCATATTTTTCATTTCTTCTTATAGCATCTGCTGGACAGGCTTTAATACACCAGGCATCTTCACATTGAAAACATGGGATATATAAAGAACTCATTTTTGGTTTTTCATTAATAAGTTCAGGACCCAATGTTACAAGTTTGCCTAAAGTTGATCCCTGTGGAACATCGTGCTTAACTCTGCATGCTACTTCACATGCATGACAAGAAATGCATTTATCAGGATTTGTGAATATACAATATGCTGCCATATTTATCCCTCCGGATATTAAAAAACAATTATTTAAGACCCATTTAAACTTAATCAGAATTTTTATAATTTATATTAATGTTCAACTTTGAGTTTTATGAATTGATATTGACGAAATTTGTCTATCAAAGGCATAAACATCAAAGAATAGAATATCAAAAGTTGGACTGTAATATATTTTATTAATAAAGTTTAAACAATTTTAATGCTAACTAATGTATGATCTAATGATGGTGAACCACATACAGGGTCTAAAATTGTTTCTTGTATTTTTGAAACTAATAGTTCTTGATCATTGCCAGCTGCTGCTGATATAAAAACAGCCTCAGGATGTATCATATCTGTAACATAAGCATTTAATTTCAATTTTCCTGCATTAGAATTTATTTCAACTAACGAATTATCTTCAATTTGCAATTCTTTTGCTCTATTTCTATTAATCCATACTTTTTGTTCAGGCTTAATTGACTGGATATATGAATCATGCACGCTGTACTCATTTAAAAGGGCTGAACCATATCCAACAATTAATCTGAATTTATCTAATGGGGTTTCGAGACTTTTATATTCTGGAAAGGCTGAAACTCCTTTATCTTTTAATTCATTTGAATTTAATTCAATTTTTCCTGATTTAGTAGGAATTTTTAATGAGTCTTTTTCATACCAGATATCTTTGTCAGAAAGCTTAACAAAACCATTTTCTTCAAAATCACCTTGTTTAATATCAATATCTTTTAACTGTAAGTTCCATATATCTTCAATACTGTTAAAAGAAATGTTTATTCCAAGTTTTTGTATTATATTTTTTATAATAAACCAAGCAGCTTTACTTTCATTTTCAGGATCAATGCATTGTAATCTTCTATAGATAGTTGGATTTAAATTATTTTCTAGTAGATATGGTTCTGATCTTTCTAATACATGAGAAAGAGGTAAAATAACATCAGCATATTTTGATAAATCATTATAATAAGTATCAATGGCTACAATTAAATCAAATTTTTTAATTGCTTTAATTGTATTATTTTGATCAGGTAAGTTTTGAATAATCCCAGGACCAAAAGCAAATAAAATTTTTAAGTTATTGTCTTCATTTATTATAGCATCTGGTAAAGCTGCAGAAGCGATTTCATTTTCATCTAATATTGGAAATTTTTCTTTTCCACATGAAAGCTTTACTTTATCTTCAAAAGAAATATCAGAACATAAGGTGTTAAATTTTCCTTTATTTTGAGTATTATCAATTCCTTTTTTAAAATATAAACCACCTTTAGATTCTATTGACCCAAGTAATGCATTAAGAATTAATATTGATCTGCGAAAATAAAATTCGTTTGGATGACTTGATGATCTTGTGCCAGGGTGAAATATAACTTTTGGGCTTGCATTGGAAGCTGCTTTTGCAAGCTCAATTATTTCTTCTGCTTTAATACCAGTTTCGGCTTCAGCCCATTTTGGATCATATTCTTCAATAAAACTTGTTAATTCATCAAATCCTGAAACATATTTATCTACAAAATCTTTATCATATAAATTTTCTTTTATAATCACATTAATCAAAGCATAATTCAAAGCTAAATCTGTGCCAGGTCTTATCATTTTGTAATCAGATGATTTCGCAGAAGTAACAGTAACTCTTGGGTCGATATAAGTTAATTTTGCATCATTTGATAAAGCATCAAATATTTCATTCATTGATTTTGATTCAATTGATTCAAAAATATTTTTTCCATAGAGAATTAAGTGCTTGCAATTTTTTAAATCTAATCCAATCTGGTCTGAATCACAACCTAAAATTGATTTTGAAGCTGACTTTAAAGCCTGAGAAAAAATTGAATCTATTGTAATAAAATTTGGAGTTGCTAACATTTTTTGAAAAAAATCAGTAATATCGTTTATATCTCTTATACTATTAAATATAACTGAACTTTTTGCTCCAAATTCTTCAATAATTGGTTTGGTTTTATTTGATATATAATCAAGTGCCTCATCCCATTTTACTGTTTTAAAGGCATCTGAACTACTATTTTCCTGACGAATCATAGGTGATTTTATTCTTTTTTCTGATTCCAGGCTTTTTATAATTGATGATCCAAATACACCATGCTTATTTTGATTGGCAGTAATACTCTTTATCTTATTTTTATCAACCAATACCTCTATCGGATTTAGTTCCGAATTTAAGCAACAAATTGTATGGATGCGCTTCATCATGACAGTATCCTCCTTAAGATGTCTGTTCATATTTTTGCACAATTGGTTTCAAATAAACTATTTAAAATAATAATGCAATAAAAAACTTCAAAAAAAAAAAAATATAATTTTTTTTAATTGATCCAGTAAATCATAGTAATATTTAGTTATGCTGTAATCAATTTTTTTTTGTTATTTTGAATATGGACAGATAAGTACAAAAAATGACTATTACAGACATTGTTAGAAAAGCTAAGTTGGATTATACAATAAAAAAATAACTCACTGCTTTTTTTTATTGACATTATTTCGTCAGTTATCTAAATAAATATTAATATTTAGAAGATCATTATATGCTTAAAATTTATGTTAAATAAACTATGTAGTAGTTTTAATAGTAAATAAATTTAAAATCGTCCACATTAATTGTTAATTGATTAAACTGTGTTAGGAGTTAAAATTATGGTTAATCCTGTTTCTAAATCAGAAATAAAAGCTATTTTTGAAGATAATGAATTTAATCAAATTTAAAAAAAAATGGTTCTTAATATGGTTCAAGAAGCTGTAACAAGAGAAATTTACACGAATATTAATCTTGAAAAGAGATTTAATAACTTAGAAAATGGACAGGCACAACTTGTTGAACTTGTTAGAACATTAGAAACAAATATTATTGTATATCGAGAAGATACAAAAGATTTCATGCATAAAATCTGTAAGGAAAATGAAAATTTTCGACAGGAAATGAGGGAATCTTTTGAAAAATTCCGATTAGATATTGATAAAAGATTTGAATCAATTGATAAAAGATTTGAATCAATTGATAAAAGATTTGAATCAATTGAAGAAAAATTCGATAGAAGATTCGATTCAATTGATAAAAAATTCGATTCAATTGATAAAAAATTCGATTCAATTGATAAAAAATTCGATTTAATTGATAAAAAATTCGATTTAATTAATCAACAGTTTATAGAAGTTCATAAAGCAATAAATCGAATGACAGTCTTTTTTATAGGTAGTATGGGCACTATTGTTCTTTTTTCAAAATTAATTGATAAAATCTGGTCATAAAAAAATATTTTATATTTTATTATAACTTATTTAAATTTTTTAATAAAAATCCTATTCTAATATAAAAACCATTATTTTTTTAAAAATAATTAGAAATTACATCTGATTTTGTGTATAATAGAATATTTATTTTTCACCAAAATTTAAGGAGGCAGAAATGGGTAAAGGATATATAGGTAAAATCCTTAATGTGAATCTTACAACAAAAGAGATTCAAGAAGAAATAATTCCAGACGAAATTTATGAAAAATACCTTTCAGGTATTGGTCTTGGAGCTTATATTCTTTATAATAGGATTCCTGCAGGTGCTGATCCACTTGGACCAGATAATATATTAGGATTTATGTCAGGTCTGCTTACTGGAACAGGTAGTTTATTTACAGGAAGATGGATGGTTGTTGGTAAATCACCTTTAACAGGTGGGTATGGGGATGCAAATTGTGGAGGGCATTTTTCACCTGCAATTAAAAGATGTGGTTATGATGGAATATTTTTTAAAGGTATAAGTGAAACTCCTGTATATCTTTATATAGACAGTCAGGTTACTGAATTAAGAGATGCATCATTTCTTTGGGGAAAAGATGCAATTGAAACTGAAAAAACGCTATGGGATATGTGTGAAGGTAGAAAAGCCAGAGTTGCATGTATTGGTAATTCAGGGGAAAAATTATCTTTTATATCAGGTGTTTGTAATGATAGAGGAAGAATAGCTGCCAGATCTGGATTAGGTGCTGTTATGGGCTCAAAAAAATTGAAGGCTGTTGTATTAAATAAAAAGCAAAGAATTGAACCTTATGATAGAAAGGCTATGAAAGAATTAAGTAAAAAATGTAATAAATGGGTTCAATTTCAGCCGCCTTTTGTATCTGGACCTATGACTTCAAATGTAGGTGCTTTAATGCGTCTTCTTCCTGCTCAAAATGCAATGGATGGAATGCTTTATAAAGTTTTATTAAGAAAATGGGGAACTGTTTCAATGAATCAAATGAGTATTGAAATTGGTGATTCCCCAATAAAAAACTGGGATGGCAGCAGTGCTGATTTCGGACCTTCTAAGTCTAATGCAATTAATCCTGATGTTTTCACTGGCAGAGAAATGGTGAAATATCATTGTTATTCTTGTCCTTTAGGATGTGGTGGTATATGTACTATTGAAGGTGAGAAATATAAGAAATATTATGAAGAAACCCATAAACCCGAATATGAAACAGTTATTTGTCTGGGAGCTTTGTGTATGAATGAAGATCCTGACAGTATTTTTTATATGAATGAAGTTCTTAATAGAGCTGGTATGGATACAATTTCTGCAGGTCATTCACTTGCCTTTGCAATTGAGTGTTATGAAAGAGGAATAATTACCAAAGAAGATACTGATGGAATTGAATTAACATGGGGTAATACTGATGCCATTGTTAAAATGCTTCATAAAATGGTAGATAGAGATGGATTTGGTGATATTTTGGCTGATGGAGTTCGTGTAGCTGCTCATAAAATACAAAGAGGTTCTGAAAAATATGCAATTAATGCTGGTGGGCAGGAACCTGCAGCTCATGATGGCAGAAATGATCCTGGTTTTGCCCTTCATTATTCAGTAGAGCCAACTCCTGGAAGGCATACGATAGGATCTCAATTATATTATGAAATGTTTCAATTATGGAAAAAAGTTGACAGTCTTCCTAATATTAAAATGTTATATAATAAAAATGAAAAATACATAGCTGATGAAGATAAAGCTCAAATGGGTGCAGCATGCAGTAAATTTATGTGTTTAGTAAATGGAGCTGGGCAATGTCTTTTTGGTGCTTTACTTGGATCAACAAGAGTACCTCTTTTTGAATGGCTCAATGCAGCAACAGGCTGGAATAAAACTCCTGAAGAATATATGCTTATTGGTCAAAGAATGCAGACATTAAAACAGGCATTTAATATTAAACATGGTATAAATCCAAAAGATTATAAGATTTCTGATAGAACTTTAGGAATGCCTCCTCAAACTGAAGGTGCTAATAAAGGCAGAACTGTATTCATTAATAAATTAATGTGTGATTATTGGAAAATGTTTGATTGGGATAAAGATACTGGTATTCCAGATGAAAATTGTTTAAAAAAATTAGAAATTATAAATTAATAATTTATTATTGTTTATTATACAATGTATGGAGTTTAAATATGTCATATAGGATATTAGATGAATGTATTGGTTGTTGTGTTTGCAAAAGAGTTTGTCCTGTAGGAGCTATTAAAGGTGATAGAAAAACAGGACAGATTATTGATGAAGAATTATGTATAGAATGCGGGGCATGTGGAAGAATATGTCCCAAAGGCGGTATTGTTGATTCTTCTGGTAATCCTTGCATTGCACAGAAAAAAATATCATGGCCTAAGCCTTTATTTGACTTAAAAGAATGTATAGCATGTACAAGCTGTGTTGAAGTATGTCCAGTTGGTGCTATTGAAATTCCTGAAATGGGTACTAACAGCGACCCTCACTCTTATCCATTTATTAAAATCAATAATGCCTGTATTGGATGCGGTTTATGCGAGATAGAGTGCCCTGTAGATGCTATAGTAATGGTGTAAATTTTCAACATCAAATTTTAACTCAGTTATTTATAAACTGTATTTTATATCAAACTTTATTAACGTATTGTAAGAGCCTGTCAGTATAATTATATAGTCCAATTTTGTTATTTTTATGTGGACAAACACTGACTGGCACTGACATACGCTTCGTGTATTTAGAAAAACTAAAGTGTTAACAGATTTAGGTTCAACTACATAACGATTAATTATTTTTTTTAGACAAGTCATTCTAAATCAAGGCTTACCATTTATTGTTTCAATATCCAAAAAAAAAATGAATGAAATGAGAATTAAAGCTGTACAAGAGAAATATTTTGTTACTTTTAATTCTATTGATGATGAAGTATCCAAATTGTTGGGTTAAGGAAACTACTACATAGTACATATCATTAGTAAAATTTATCCTGTTATAACTTAAGAGTTTGTGTAATCAGGGGAATATCTATAAATGGAGGTTTAATGCAAAGGAACCTGATAAGATATGAAACAAAATCATTTAATCTGGATTATAAACCTGTTTTTAATAAAAAAATTCAAAAGATTAAATCAGATACTGAAATTGAATCT
>Ga0272440_1001902_pt1 | contig 16645 bp, 11 predicted proteins | sample SSMMMBAug17_FD_192440 | JGI IMG/M metagenome (GOLD analysis project Ga0272440, IMG submission 192440) | Marine sediment archaeal communities from Little Sippewissett salt marsh, Falmouth, MA, United States - SSM-MMB-Aug17 | ecosystem: Environmental > Aquatic > Marine > Wetlands > Sediment ... | reverse complement strand
CTTCTATCTCTATATCTAAAAGATGATCTAAAGTTTCCAAAAAGCTCCAGTTGTTTTGTGATGATAATTGAATTATTTCCTCAACATTTTTTGCTGATGCAGCCATTTTCAGTATGCCAAGTTTTCTATTAATTTCTTCTGCTTTCATTTTTTCTCCTTTCTAAAATATATTGATCATAATCTTCAAGCATCGGCGTTTCTAAATCTATTTGATTCAAGTCTTCATATTTCAGGATTACCGGTTGATGATTATTTTGAGGCGTCATTTCCTGATATAAAATATTTTCTAGTCTGGAAATGTATGGGTTTTGGGCATAGGTTCATTTCTGGTTATTGTTCGGAGGGCGAATATAAGGTTCACCCCTACATTGGTTTTACTCATAGGCCTGGTTTCGGTTTGACCGGCTATTTTGGTTACACTCAAGTCAATTTATCAAGGAACGTCCCCGGCTCGTGCCTGATATTCAGAAAGCTCTTTCCAGTCTAACCCATCGGGTTGACATGGAAAGAGGGTATTATTGGTATACAATGGATCTTGAGCAATATCAAATGGGGATGATTCCACTGCTTTGGTCCAAAGTTTTGTGTGTGGAATGGGCGTGTAGTAAGCCAGAATGGGCTTTACGCCATTTTTTTTAACACAATCAATCGATTGAATAATCAATTCTCGCTTTTGCCCTGGCAATCCGATCAGAAGGTAAGCACCGAGATCTTTACTTTGGAAGCCGGCCTTTTTTAAATTTATGATCGCTGTTTCAAATTCTGAAAAAGTTAATTTTTGATCCATTCGTTGGTTAAAATCCATTGTTTCAAGGCCCATTCTCAAATTGATAAATCCTGCAGCAAACAATAATTGTGCAACAGATTCAGTTATTTCTCTCATATGGATGGCATTTGGCGTGTGAAATCGAATGGGATATTTTTTTCTGACAATTTTTTCCAACAAGGGGAGGGCAAAGCGATCGGGTTGAAACAAAAAGGCATCATCATAAAAAACAAAATCGCGTACCCCCATTTTTTGGTACCAGTATTCAATTTCATCATATACATGTTCTATGGAGCGCCTGCGAATCTTTGTTTCGAGATAACCTGATGCGCAATATTCACAACGAAAAGGACATCCGCGAGTGGTCAGCAAAGGAATAAATGGAATAACTGGCTGTAAATCCCAGGCAGGATAGGGAAAGGTATCCAATTGATCCATATTAAAGGTCAATGTGGGTTGAAAGCCTGTCAATTGAGAAATGATCTCAAATATGGATATTTCTCCATGATTTGACACAAATATATCTGCATCCATGTTTTTTTTCGCATGGGTGAAACATAACCGCACATATATTCCGCCCAATACAATAGGAATATCTTTAAACACTGAGCGAATACAATGAATCGTCTCCTGAACTCCTGGATACCAATAGGTCATGATAGTTGTTATCATAATGATATCGGGTTTTTTGATTGATTTCAAATCTTCAACAAACCATTCAGGATGAATACCATATCTTGAATATTTTCTCGGAAAATGACTCAACTTTTCAGGTTTGGGAATTTCTGTTTTTAAATAGGCGCCACGCCCATATCTGTATTGCTTTGATTGCAGGTTTGCTGCTTTTGGATGAAATCGATTGAGGCAATCAACAAATGAAACTTTGATTCCATGTGACCGAACAATGGCAATTAATTGCACGAGCCCCATGGGTCGTGCCCAGAAATCAAATGCGGCAAAATCATGAATCCATGGGTTTACAAACAAAATATGAGGTGCATTGGATGAGCTCATGGGGATTGTTCGTTTTCTAGAACCTGTAATCCAAGGTCAGGAAAATATTTCATGGATGTTTTCTTGAGTTCTCGTTGGCTAAATAAAATTTCATATTTTTCCACCCCTGTCATTTGGGAAAGATTTAAGGCAATATTTTTGCAATGACTGTCAGACGTTCCATGAATCATGGTATACAAATTGTAAGGCCAGTCACTTGTTGGATTTCGACGATAGCAATGAGAAATATGGGGGGAAGATGCCATCATTTGACCGACACTGGGAATCTGTTTCTCATCAACGATCCATGCAATCATTGCATTGGATGTATAGCCTGATTTTTGATGTTTCAGTGTCGCACCAAATCTTCGAACAATGCCACGATCATTTAAGTCTTGCAAATGGGCACAAAAATCCTGTTCTGAAATGCCAATCTGACTGGCCATTTTTTCATAGGGCCGCTGACATACTGGAATATCTCCCTGGATCGCTGCAATAATTTGTTTGTCACGTTTGGATAACATGTTGTTCCTCTTAAGGAAAAGCTATGAAAAAAAAATCTCCAAAATAATGTTTATTTAAGTCATCAATCATAATTTTTCGGATATAAAGAAGTTTTATCACATATGTAACCAAGCCTATGATCAAAATCAATGTATGGGCGAACATAAGGTTCGCCCATACATTGATTTTGATCATAGGCTTGGTTTCGGTTTGACCTGCAATTTTGGTTACACTCAAATGACTTTAAAGTGTCTTTATTTCATCTTATTCATCTTCTTCAGTGTAATCATGGTTCAGAAACGAATCAACAAATATTGAATAATGAAAATAACCTTTCCAGAAATTTGGGTGACACTCTCACTATTTGATTCAATTAAATCTTCTTACCAATATAAAAAACATAGCCATAAAATAATTTAAATTTTTTATACAACTTTGCTTCATGTCGCTCAGTTTTGATGAGGTCTTCAGCCATTGTATTACCTTCATGCTTTTTTAAAAATTTTTCCTGTGCCAAAATCTGCGGTGTATAATAATGGTCTGTCCAACAATGTTCAGGCAGTACAAAAGTAGCAATTGGAATATATCCAGCCTTTTCCATTTGTTTGACTTTTTTTGAAATGATGTCAATTTCTGGATAAGCATTGGTCCAAAATGTATGTATTTCGTCAGGTCGTTTTTCAGTAAACCAGGAGGCCTCTGACACAGCAATGAACGCCCCTTTTTTCAAATATTTATGCCATTCATCTATACCACGCTCAAACCCAATATTGTAAATTGCACCTTCTGACCAAATCAAATCCAGGGTTTCATGGTGAAAAGGCAGGTTATCCATTGATGCAACCAGACCCTGCACTCTATCCTGGAAATTCTGTTGTTTACTATTCCCATTGAATAAGTCAATAAAATCTGAAAACAGGTCAATTCCTGTAATATGCCCTGATGTATGGTTTGCCAGAACCATTGTCTGACCTCCGGTTCCACAACCCAAATCAACAATTTTTGAATCATCAGTTAGATTATCAATAAAACTAAGTGCTTTAATTGTTGTTTCTGGACTGCCAGGTCCCTGTCGTTCTAAGGTAGAAAAATATTCGCAGATGAGTTTTACATCAAATTCATGAATTGATTTGTTTTCGCTGCTCATGATAATCCTTTTTGTTTATTCATTTATTGATGAATTATTAAGGAACGTTCTGAAAATAAGTTTCCCATTAAATAAATGTTCATTCAGTTTTTTGAACCATGATTACACTGAAGAAGATGACTAAGGAATGCTCGGAAAATAAGTTCCTCATTATTCAATATTTGTGGATTCGTTTCTGAACCATGATTACACTGAAAAAGATGAATAAGATGAATTTAAAGTGTCTTTATTTCATCTTCTTCAGTTTAATCATGGTTCAAAAAACTGAATAAACATTTATTTAATAAGGAACTTATTTTCCGAGCATTCCTAACACATTTAAACATGTGAATCAAGGTAACTTTTGGCATCCTTCATATTGAGTAAAAAAGAGTGAAGCAAGCGGTCATAAATTTTTGGGTATGTCGTAGTAATCGTAATCCAACCGATAACCTAAACCAATGTAGGGGCGAACATAAGGTTCGCCCTACATTGGTTTCTAGAACAGAAAAAAAGCGATAATTACGTTTTTAAATCATAAAGCTTAAGGGTGGGCGAGGCATGATGATTCTTTTCACTTTGTTGAAAAGCCTGGCAAGTTTATTACCAGGCTTGTTGTCTTTTAATTATGCACTCATTTCATAAGTATCTTTTTGTGCATATACGTGGGATGCCAGGAATCGTTCAAATCTTACCTTATCAACAACCGGTTTCTTGAGCATTTTTAAACAAAGTTCCATTTGTTTTTCTGTGCTGTCTGGTTTGGAGTACAATTGTAATGCAAATTTAGAGAAATCTCTCACCATGAAATCAAAGATCTGTTCAATCAAGTCATCTTCGAGGTTTTCCATTTTGTATTTTTCGAGAATGAGTTGACCATAGGCAACCAGTGTAAACAATTCACCCAATGACAACAGAAAATCGATATTCTTGGCCTGTTCTTTATCTGGTGTGGCAGTCATCAAGAACTCTTTAAGAATTTCAATTTGTTCCTTAAAAATTTCCACATTTTTCAGGTTAACATCATTGTAAGCCAGGTTATAATCATGGAATTGGATTTTTCCCAATCCTTTTGTGGCTCCCTGATCAAACATAAAGTCATCGTTTTTGGGGTCATGGCGCAATGAAATTTCTGGGAATTCACCGGGATTGAAAAAGTAATTGGCCATAAATTTAATAATTAAAGCCATATTTACATGAACAGTACCTTCAAGTTTGGGCAATGAACGAATATCTTTGACAGCCAGTTCAAAATACATGTCTTTTTCAAATCCACGTGCAGCGATAACATCCCACAACAGGTTGATCACTTCTTCACCCTGTGTGGTCACTTTCATTTTAACCATTGGATTATAAAGCAAGTATCGACGATCTTCTGCTGATGCAGATCGCATATAATCGGTTGCGCGTTGTGCAAAAATTTTCATGGCAACCAATCGGGTGTAGGAATCGGTAAACAATTGCTTGATATGTGGAAATTCAGTTACGTATTTTCCATAGAGATTTCGATGGGATGCATGATTGAGGGCTTCGTAGAATGAATGTGTGGCAATACCAATAGCACCCCAGCCAAGGTTGAATTTCCCTACATTGATGGTATTTAATGCGCTATCCCAGGCATCGCGTCCGGTGGTCAGAATGTCGTCATCAGTAATTGGATAGCTATGCAACGCATATTCAGCCACATAACCTTCCCACTCAACAACGTTTTTGACAAGCTCATAGTTTTCATGTTCTGGCTTCACAACAAAAAAGACATATTCATCAGTTTCAGAATTTTTGGCAAAGGTTGAAACCAGTGCGGCTTTGTTGCCATTTCCAATATAGTATTTACCGCCATCAGCAACGTATTTATTTTCTGCCAAAGGAGTCAAGAGCATTTCTGAGGAATATAAGTCCGCGCCATGCGCTTTTTCAGATAAACCAAATGCAAAGATACCGCCATCTTCAAGCATTTTAGCTGTTTGCTTTTTGACATCTTCGTTTTTGCCCATAAAAATGGGCCCCAGCCCCAGAATCGTTACCTGCCAGCAATACCAATGAGATAGATTATAAAAACCCAGGATTTCGTTGAAATCACAATTTCTAAATGTATCCCATCGGGTGTCCGGATCATCCGAGTATTTATCTGGTGTCAAAAGTGTTGAAAAAACTTTATTTTCTTTGAGAAACTGAATAAAATCATCATACCAGATACACTCATTACTGCATTGTTTTAGTTTTGCCTTCCCTTTGGTTTCAAAAAATTCAATTGTCTTTAACATGATTTCTCTGGATCGTGGGTCCAGATGTTCATATTTTTCATTTTTGGGATTGAGTAACATTCGATTAATTCTCCTTTTCAATAATGTTCCTTGCATTCCGCTGTTAACATTCGAACAGCAAAATTTGAGTCATTTATCCACTATAAATTGTATTTAATATTTTTGCAATGAAAAATGGTATGTGCAAAACCATTCATAAGGAGAATCCTCTGGATTGTATGATGTCTATTCAACGATAAAAAAACATTAATGATAGGTGTGGCCTAACCGATGATTGCTGAAGTATTGTTCTTGAGCCTCTTCTGGTTTTTGATTGATAAATACTTGGGTCAACATTTCAGCAATCATTTCTAGTGTTAATATATAATCCACCTTTGTCGATGCAATAGCAGCCAGAGGCATGGCATCCACAGATGCTGTCTCAGGTTCCTGAACAATAACCACACCCCCTCTTTTTTTTATGATTGATACCCCCAAACTACCATCTTTGTTCGCACCTGTTAAAATAATACCAATTAACTGTTTTCCAAAAATTTCAGATGCACTTTCAAATAAAACATCAATGGAGGGCCGAGAATAATTGACAGGTGGATCAAGAGTCAGTGAAAAGGTCATGTCCTCTTCAATCATCACATGATAATTGGGTGGTGCGAAATAGGCAACGCCTTTATTTATAGCGGTTTTATCATTGATTTGTTGAACTCTGATTTTGCAGATATCATCCATTGCCCTTTCCAGGGAATCATCTGAATATGGATGTCGATGCTGAACCACAATGATGGGAACTGGAAAATTAGCGGGTAGATCGGGTAATATTTGCTTGAGAGCTTCCAGTCCACCCGCAGAAACACCAATGACTATGGCTTTGAATTTCATAGGAAGTTTACTTTTTATTAATACCAATTACACTGCCAAAGCGGCCAGAGATTTTTTTTCTGCGGTACGAGTAAAAAAACTCCGGGCAACATTTTGTACAGAGTTCTGCAATCTCAATATTTTTCTCTAAAACACCTTCGTTTTGTAATTGCATTTTGGATATTTCCCAAAAGTCAAAATAATTGTTTTTTACTTCATATGGCCACATATGTTTGGGCAATTCTTGTTGATAATGAATGAACTCCGCACAACAAGGTCCCAAAGATGGCCCAATGCCCGCAATAATATTCTGAGGATTCGTCCCCAAATCAACCATTTTTGAAACTGTTTTGCCAATAATGTTTTGAACACTACCGCGCCATCCAGAATGAATAGCAGCAACGCTTTGATTTACAGGATCAACCAATATGACTGGCTGGCAATCTGCTGTTTTGATAATCAATAATATTTCGGGCGTTTCAGAGATTAAAGCATCGCCAATCAAGGGCTCTGGGCTGATCCTTTCAATAATATGTATTTTACTGCTATGCGTTTGTTTTAACGATTGCCATTGAGAAATCCCCATGGCAGTGGAAATACGCAACATATTTTTTTTCACCGCAATAGGATCATCACCAACATGAAAACTGAGATTTAAACTTTGATATGGGCCATGACTGAAGCCACCTGCTCGGGAAAAAATGCCATGGACAATATTTGGCATATCTTTCATGTTTGAGAATTGAAAATTGCTTAAATTATGTTGTAATGTATTTTTGATCATGACGTTTGCGTTATATTATTCGCGTGTAACCTACTAAATAAGAACATATAAGAACTATGCCCCCAGGGCTTCATCTGTTTTATCTGATTTTTTCAAAGTAAAGTGAAAGCAAGCCCCCTCATCTTTTTTGCTGGTGACCCAGATTTTTCCCTCATTTTTTTCAACGAGTTCCTTACAAAGAATTAATCCCAGACCTGTCCCCTGTTCTCCGGCAGTTCCTGGGCTTTTATGTTTGTTATCAATTGTGAAGAGTTTTTCCTGATTTTCCGGTGCAATCCCCACCCCATTATCGGTAATCTTGACTTCAAGCCAATTGTTATCAAGCATTTCTGATGACAAACTGACTGTGCCGCCCTCACGAGTAAATTTGATGGCATTGCTAATCAAATTTCTGAGAATGGTATCCACCATATTGTTATCTGCAACACACAAGGTCTTTTTTTCAATATTGAGTTGAAGCTCAATGTTTTTTTGCTTGGCAGCACCCATCAGGAAAGCAATATTGGACATGCCGATGCTGAATAAATCAAAATGGTTGGGTTGATAAGTCATTGCTCCGCGTTGAATTCTTGCCCAGTCCAACAAGTTTTTAAACAGTTTCTGTGCGTTGTCTATCATGATCTGCATATTTGCTGCATATTTAAGAAGCTTTGAATTTTCAAGCTCACCAGCTGCCCGGCTCAGTAAATCAGAATATCCGACCATTGGCGTAAATGCACTTCGCATATCATGTGCGATGATTGAAAAGAATTTATCTTTTGTTGCGTTTGATGCCATCAGTTCCTGATTCAAATCATTTAATGCCTTTTTTTGATGCTGTATCGTTAGATGTGTCGTTATACGCACCAAAACTTCTTCTTGTTGAAAAGGTTTGGTAATATAATCTACTGCACCATATTGAAACCCTTTGATTTTATCCACTGTTTCAGAGAGTGCGGTCATAAAAATTATTGGAATGTCTTTTGTCGCATCGTTGGCTTTCAATTGCTTGCAAGTTTCGAAACCATCAATGCCAGGCATCATAACGTCCAGAAGAATGATATCCGGACGCGCAAAATCTGCTTGTTCCAGAGCACCTTCACCATCTTGAGCAATCAGAGTTTTAAACCCCGATTGATTCAAGTAATCCAATAAAACACTCAAGTTGGTTGGCGTATCATCAACAACCAGTATGGTGCTTTTTTGTGGATTGGTGTTTTCCATGGATAATCTCCCAAGTTAATTGTTTTTTTCATCACGAATTGAAACAAAAAATGTGCTTCCTTTTTGAGGAACGCTTTCAACCCAAATTTTTCCACCACATTTTTCAGCCAACTCCCTGCATAAGATCAACCCCAAACCAGTGCCGGTCTCCTGACAGGTTCCAGGTGAGGAAAATGCATTGTTAATTTGAAATAATTTGATGATATCATCTGGTTCGATACCAATGCCGGAATCGTTGACAGATATCGTTTGATAACCATCAGTTTGTTGTATTGACAGACCGACAGAACCATTTGAATGAGTATATTTAATTGCATTGGTGATTAAATTTCGCAAGATTGTTCTGATCATACGAGGGTCAGAAGTTATCATTGTTCCTTGCGCAATGTCATGGGTCAGATGAATTGTTTTTTGTTTTGCCATTTCTTCATACAAGGAGGTCATCTCAATGGCAATGGAATGAAAATCAAATGTTTGAGGGTCGTAAACATAGGCACCGCGCTGAAGTCGAGCCCATTCCAATAAATTTTCTAATAGCTTAAAAGTATTTTTTGCAGAATTATGAATTTGTCTGGAAAATGTATCAATCTGGTCAATCGTTAATTTATGAACAGATTCAGATAAAAACTGTGTCCCATTTAACAGGGTTGCAAATGCATTTCGCATATCATGTGCGACGATGGAAAAAAATTTGTCCTTTGTTGCATTCAATTCCGAAAGTCGTTTTTTTTGTCGAATAATCGTCAGGTGAGTGGATATTCGCATCAAGACTTCTTCATGTTGAAATGGTTTGGTAATATAATCCACTGCACCCAGTTCAAAGCCTTTGATTTTGTTAGAGGTATCATTCAAAGCCGTCATAAAAATAACTGGGATATCATTGGTTTGCGGACTTTTTTTCAATGCTTCACAGGTTTCAAAACCATTCATGTCTGGCATCATAATATCCAGTAAAATTAAATCTGGTACCACTAACGTTGCTCGATTGATAGCCTCCTTACCGTTTGTCGCAATCAAGACTTTTAAACCTGAGTGTTTTAGATATTCAATCAGTAATGTGAGATTCGTTAGATTGTCATCAACCAGTAAAATGACAGCCTGTAAATTTTCTTTATTCATCTTATTTCGCCTTAAATACTGTAAATCGAATTATGATTAAGATCATAGCACAAATATCGCTATTGGTAAAATATTTCTATTATTTGTTCAGCATTATCAAAAAATAATGGTTGAAGCTGAACTTTAAAGAGATCAAACCTTGAAAACAGTTTGGTTTTATGTTAAATTTTATTGTTATATTTCAAATATAAATATGAAAGAACATACATGAACCCATATAAACAATTCACGAGCCAATACACAAATATTGAAAGACTGATTTTTTCGAAAGCAGTGCATAAACATTTGTCAAAATGTGGTTTCTCCGGCTGGATGCTTTCAAAAGAATTCGGAGGGCAAGCAAAAACAGCCCAAGAGTTGATTCATGCAAGTGAATTGTTGATGACGCATTGTCAAAATTTTGGTTTGATGCTATCCTGGATTGTTCATGAAATTGTTACCTGGTGGTTTATAGGTCATTTTGGTAATGAAATTCAAAAAAAAGAGTATCTACCCAAAATGATATCCGGAGATATGTTGGGTGCAATTGCGATTTCAGAGCCGGGTGTGGGGGCCCACCCTAAACATTTGAAAACACATGCGCGGATATCTGAAAAAAATATCTGTATGAATGGTGAAAAAACGTATTTAACCAATGGTCCCATTGCAGACCTTTTTGTCGTTATTGCAATGACACATGTTGAAAAAGCAAAAAAACAGTATTCTGCATTCATTGTTACCAACAATATGCTCGGTTTTGAATATACAAACCCCCTCGATTTTTCCTTTGTGCAAACATCTCCACACGGTGGAATTATCCTGAACAAGTGTATGATTTCCAAAACAAACCTGCTGGGTGAGATAAACACTGCGTATGATTTTATGGTAAAACCATTTCGTGAAATTGAAGATACATTGATGATGGGACCAATTCTTGGCGGGATGCAATGTCAACTGGATTATCTTGTTCATGAAATAAACCAACAGAATTGTTCATTGAATCATGAACAACTCCTGACGATTGGAAACCTGCAAACAATTATTTCATCAAGCCGGGTGATTGCAGAAAAAGCAGGCCAACGACTGGATCAAAAAAGACAGTCAATTGATTTGCTGTTGGGCTTTCGTCAATGGGCTGAACATTATCAAACATGCTATACCCGCTTGATTGATCAGTTACCATCATTAGAGACCGATCAAATCAAATTTTTGACCCATGACCTATGTAGCATTGGTCGGGTCGCATCAAAAATTATGCAGAAAAAACAGATTGATATTGGAAAAAATATCATTCATCTTTCATCAATTAAATAAAAGGAAATGTTTATTATGCCAAATAAGCCAACAATAGATACAGAAAAACCATCAAATTTTATCAAAACAATCATCGAAACAGATCTCAATGACAACAAAAATGATGGCAAGGTTGGAACGCGCTTTCCGCCTGAACCTAATGGCTATTTACATATTGGTCATGCCAAATCCATATGTTTGAATTTTGGTCTGGCAAAAATTTACAATGGTACATGCAATTTGCGTTTTGATGATACCAATCCTGACAAAGAAGATATTGAATACGTGACATCAATAAAAGACGATGTCCGATGGCTTGGATTTGACTGGGAAGATCGACAGTATTATGCATCAGACTACTTTGAAAAGTTATATCAATTTGCCTGTGACCTTGTTCGAGCAGGAAAAGCATATGTTTGTAGTTTAAGTCAGGATGAAATTCGTCAATATCGCGGCACCCTTAAAGAAGCTGGCAAAGACAGCCCTTATCGAAATCGCAATGTTGAAGAAAATCTCGATTTGCTTGAACGTATGCGTAAAGGCGAATTTGAAGAAGGAGAACATGTTCTGCGTGCCAAAATTGATATGGCAGCACCCAATATTGTCATGCGTGACCCCACTTTGTATCGAATCCGAAAGGTCAAGCATCATCGAACTGGTGATGCATGGCATATCTATCCCATGTATGATTTTGCCCATTGTATATCCGATGCTTTGGAAGGCATTACCCATTCAATTTGTACCCTGGAATTTGAAAATAATCGTGAACTTTATCACTGGATTCTGGATCAACTGGATGTTCCATGTCACCCTCAACAAATTGAATTTGCGCGTCTGAATCTTTCATACACTGTACTGAGCAAACGTAAACTGATTCAATTGGTAACAGATAAACATGTTTCAGGGTGGGATGACCCTCGCATGCCAACCATTTCAGGTCTGAGGCGAAGGGGTTATACTCCTGAATCCATTCGTCAATTTTGTGAACGTATTGGTGTCGCCCGACGAGACAGCGTTGTTGATATTGCACTACTGGAATACTGTATCCGAGAACATTTGAATAAAATTGCGCCAAGGTATTTGGCTGTCATTCGTCCTTTAAAAGTGGTTATTGTCAATTATCCGGAAGATCAGGTAGAACAGATGGAAGCCATCAATAATCCGGAAGATGCAACCATGGGATCTCGGTTGATCCCATTTTCTCGAGAACTCTATATTGAAACTGATGACTTCTGTGAAGATCCTCCCAAAAAATATTTTCGACTGGCTCCTGGAAAAGAAGTTCGTTTGAGATATGGTTATTATATCACCTGTGTAGATGTCATCAAAGATCCCGATGCTCAAACTATCAAGGAAATTCATTGTACTTATGATCCGGAAACACGAGGGGGATCATCGCCTGATGGTCGAAAAGTCAAAGGAACCATTCATTGGGTTTCCTGTGCCCATGCTATTGATGCAGAAGTACGCCTATATAACCAATTGTTCACAGTAGAACGACCTGGGGTAGATGAACCCCTGGCTGACGCTATAAATCCACAATCATTTGAAATACTTTCCAATGGCAAACTGGAACCTGCCTTAAAAGATAAAAAGACTGGCGACCAATTTCAATTTGAACGTTTGGGATATTTTTGCGTGGATAAGGATTCCTCTGATGACCATCTGGTTGTAAATCGGACTGTTACTCTTAGGGATACCTGGGCAAAAATAAAGAAAAAGCAGGATCATACAAAAAAGAAGAAATAGCCGATTCAACATTCTCGTCAATTTGTTTCAGATGATATTCAAGCCATCGATTGGAACCAAAAGATCCGCTGAATACAATTTGATGTTTGATATGCTGGCAGCCTTCAAATCAATATTACAACTGCTCAAAATATAGTCAAAAAAACAAGCCTTTATTTATTCCAGCAGAAAGAAATATGCTTTAGGTATAGGAATTGCAGCGGTAAAATGGTTATTGATGACTCAATGTAAAGGAAAACAGTATCATGGTGCAAAAAATTGAAGATATCGAAAGATTAGTTCATCTGATTGAAAACAATGAAGATTGGCTACTGGATACCATCGTTGATTACGCAAGAGAATTCGGGTATTTGCAGTATACAGCGACACTCAAAGAGGCCTGGCGTCTCGCTGTTGTTGGGCTTTCAGCAGCGCTGTCCGAAGGCTTGAAAAAATTGTTTCCAGATTATGCCTTAAAAGCAGGTGAAAACTATACCCATGACTCGATCTCTTCTTTTGCTGCCATTCAAGCCCAACGACATCGTGCCAGAGGGGTGACACTTGATATGTTTTTCGGTTTGATGAAATATTTTCGGGAAGGCTATTGTGATCTGGTTCGCCAAAAAAATACAGACCTGGCCCACAGCGAGTATTTCATTAGCGTAATTCATCGGTTGTTCGACCGGATAGAAACTGCTTTTTGTCTTGAATGGGCATCATTGAGTCATAACCATCGAACCAAGGAACTTCAGTCCTTGAATCGAACGTGCACCGAAGAAAAATTAAAATACCTGACCATATTTGAAAGCCATCCTTTACCTGTATTAGTTCTCAATATAAAAAACCAGATAGAAAATATGAACTTTGCCGCCAAAGACCTTGTCGCAGGATCAGGCATCACAGGAGAACATTACTATAAAATTTTCAAGGGTAAAGCCTATCAAGTCGCTGAAAATATTGAAAATGCGGAGTTTGATCTGCCAGAACTGGTGGCTTTTGACATGCTCTTTCCCTGGATAACCGAAGACCTTAAGTCCTTTGTTAATAGTAAAGAGAATTCTATGAGCATGGAAAAAGAGGTAAAGGAGAAAGGACATTCTCAATTCTTTAATATCGATTTTTCAAAAATTGTGGATATCAGTGAAAAGTTCACTGGTATTATTGTAATGCTAGAAGATATCACAAAAAATAAAAAAGCTGAAGAGATACTGCGCAAGGCAAAGGATGACGCTCAAAGAGCAGCACAATCAAAAAGCGATTTTCTGGCCAACATGAGTCATGAAATCCGGACGCCTATGAATGCCATTATCGGCATGTCACACCTTGCCCTGAAAACCGAGCTAACCTCACAACAATATGACTATGTCAAAAAAATTGATATATCAGCCAACTCTTTGCTAGGGATTATTAATGATATTCTAGATTTTTCTAAAATCGAGGCTGACAAAATGAATATTGAGGAAATAACTTTTAGTCTTAATGAAACATTGTCAAATGTGGCCAACATGATTATGGTCAAGTCCCAAGAAAAGGAACGACTGAAAGTGCTCTTTCACATTGACCCCAAAATTCCACAATTTTTAATTGGCGATCCTCGTCGGCTGAGCCAGGTCATTATCAATTTGGGGAATAACGCGGTGAAGTTCACCGAAAAGGGCGAAATTATTTTAAAAGCCGAATTGACTGAGCAAAGCAAAACCCATGCAACTATCCGGTTCTCTGTACGAGATACAGGTATTGGTATGAGTGAAACACAACTTGCCAGGTTATTCACCGCATTTTCGCAAGCAGATAGCTCTATCAGCCGCAAATATGGTGGAACAGGCTTAGGGCTGACTATCAGCAAACGCCTGGTGGACATGATGCATGGTGAAATCTGGGCTAAAAGTGAGCCTGGTCTTGGAAGCGAGTTCATGTTTACAGCTAAATTTGGTATTGGCCAATCTCTGGTGTCAGCAAATTCAAAAATCCTTGCAGATGATTTGAAACACCTAAAGGTGTTGGTCATTGATGATAATAAAACCGCACGTCAAATTTTAATTGAATTATTGACAACAATCAATTTTACAGCAGATCAGGCGTCGTCTGGCGAAAAAGGTCTGATGCTTGTAAAGCAGGCCGCAGAAACCCAACCCTTTGATCTAATATTCATAGACTGGCAAATGCCTGGAATGGATGGCATCGAGACCAGTAAAAAAATATTAAAGATGATACATCCGAAGAAAGTGCCCAGAATCATATTGGTGACTGCATACGCAGAAGAGGTTCCCAGAGAAGCTGTAAAAGAATTGGGACTTCATGGATTTCTTGCCAAACCGGTGTCACCCTCAACATTGATAAATTCGATCATGCAGGCTTATGGGAATTTAGAGTCACATACGCTGGCAGCGACGAAAGACTTTGAAACAGAAATGACCAAACCGATTCAAGGCGCCCATATTTTATTGGTTGAAGATAATGAAATCAACCAACAAGTGGCAAGGGAAATATTGGAAAATGCCGGACTCCTTGTGACCATCGCTGAAAATGGACAAATTGCAGTTGACCAGGTTTATAAGCACACGTACGATGCCGTACTCATGGATGTCCAAATGCCAGTCATGGATGGTTATGAATCCACCAGAGTCATTCGAAAGGAAGCAAAATACAACGCTCTGCCCATTATCGCCATGTCAGCGAGTGCGATGATTCAGGACAAAGAAATGGCAAAAAAATCTGGCATGAATGACCATGTATCCAAGCCGTTGAATGTAAAGGAATTGCTTTCCATATTGCGAAAATGGATTGTGCATAAAGAAAGACCTTTTTCTGAGTGCACCACTCAAAGCAAAAAATCAGTGCAAGAAACGAACAATATGATTATTCCGGAACTGCCTGGAATTGATGTTGAAGAAGGGTTGAGTCGTGTTTCAGGCAAAAAAAATATTTACATAAAAATGCTTAATAACTTTGTTTGTAGCTTTCCAGAATCTGCACAGGAAATACAAACATTATTAAATGATGAAGACTTCGCAACTGCTCGGCAAATCGCTCAAACAATAAAAAGAGTTTCATCCTCAATTGGCGCAAAATCATTACAAAAAATTACCGGTGAACTTGAGTTGGCAATTCAGAGTAATGAGAAATGCAAATTTGATAACCTAATAAAATCATTTAAAAAAGAGATGGAAGGTGTTCTAAATGTTCTCAGGCCAGTATTAAATGAAATTGAAAAAAGCAATGTTATTGAAAATAAAATTGAAATTGGAGACACGCAAACATTATTGAATTTTCTTTCGGAGCTGAAACCTCATGTAAAAAAAAGAAAACCAAAGTTTTGCAAGAGGATCATTAAAAAAATGGGACAATTTGAATGGCCTGAAGATATCGCAAAAGATGTTTCTTCCATCATTCAGTTAATTCAGAAATATAAATACAAGAAAGCAATGCCAGTCTTACAATCTCTTATCCAACGTATCAGTTGATCAGCTGGTGACATGTATTATAAAAAGTCATATCTATAATGTAGGGAAGCTCCCGGAAGCACCCTATGTTCGCCCTCAGGACAAAAGCCATTATCAAACCTATGTTCATGTAATGTATCGGAAAAACAAAAAGTCTATAGATATCAATTTTCTATAAATATAATAAACATGGATTTTCATTCAGATAATTAGGGTATCACTTTCAAAATTTTAGCTTTTCTAATTCCAATCATTTCCATTATACATTAGCAAATTGACTATAATAAGACCTAGAATACACATACCTTAATCCTCTGAACTTTGCATTTTATGAATATTCTTAAAACAATATTATGAGGTTCGAGAAGCTAATAAAATAGAGGGATGAATATTTATTGAACACAAATCTAACTGTTTTAACATTTTTTTCTTGACATATTATTCAGATAAATATAGTAACTATACTTACTATGGAACCAAACGAATTTTTTAATAGTCCAACTTGTGCAGCGCAACGTCAATATGAAGCATTAAAAGCTTTTTATATTGATGGTCTCAGTACTAAAGATGCAGCACAAAAATTTGGAT
>Ga0272440_1001901_pt1 | contig 16646 bp, 13 predicted proteins | sample SSMMMBAug17_FD_192440 | JGI IMG/M metagenome (GOLD analysis project Ga0272440, IMG submission 192440) | Marine sediment archaeal communities from Little Sippewissett salt marsh, Falmouth, MA, United States - SSM-MMB-Aug17 | ecosystem: Environmental > Aquatic > Marine > Wetlands > Sediment ... | reverse complement strand
CAGGTGCTCGTTCCCTGGCTCTGCCTGGGAACGTGTTCTTGGCGGCTCTGCCGCCTGTTCAGTTCGTAGGTGGCAGAGCCTCCTCGTAAAACGTTCCCAGGCAGAGCCTGGGAACGAGCACCTGAGCGAGTTTGCGCTTAACCTGACGGCAATGCGATCTACCCGAAAATTTATGATCGCTTACTTATTTTGCAACAAATGGGGAGTGAGGTGACAAAACCTGCCTTAAGGTGAATTCGCATATGGTCATAACAGACCTAAACATTATTCAAGAAAAGCACTTAAAGGCCATTCACCTTAAGGTAGGTTTTGTCAGCTCACTCCCCAAATATGAAGGATGCCCAAAATTTTCTTACATCTTTAGAAATAAAACAAGAAGGAGTATTAAAATATGAAATTAATTGACTGTAATACCCAGGTTTGTGCGGTTATTGGCAATCCGGTTAAACACAGCCTTTCTCCTGCAATTCACAATGCCGCGTTTCAGCATTTGGACTTAAATTATGTCTATGTTGCATGTCCGGTTGTGGATGTCAAAGGCGCAATGGCAGGAATGCGCGCTTTTGAAAACTTTCGTGGCATGAGTGTTACCATTCCACACAAAATTGAAGTCATGAAATATGTGGACGAGATTGCTGATGTGGATCGTAATATCGGCTCAATTAATACAGTTATTCATAATCAGGACAAACTGATCGGCCTGGGAACCGATGGCGCTGGTGCACAAAGAGCCCTCATTGACAATGGTGTGAAAATTGATGGAAAAAACATTCTGATGTTGGGAGCAGGTGGTGCAGCAAGAGCAATTGCTTTTACCCTTGCACAGAATACAAATCTGAAAGAACTGGCACTTCTTGACATTGATGAAAATCAATTGCAAGGATTGAAAAACGATCTGGAAACTGGAACCAATGCATCCATCAAAGCCAGATTGATGAATGAAAATACTTTGGCAGAAGAAATGGAAAAGGCGGATGTCATTATCCATTGTACACCCATTGGTATGCACCCAAATGTTGATGTTTCTTTGGTTCCCCCTGAACTATTTCGGCCTGACCAGGTTGTCTTTGATATTGTGTATACGCCCCTTGAGACAAAATTATTGACTGAAGCCAAATCTTGCGGTCTAAAAGTGATTCCAGGCGTAGAAATGTTTATTAACCAGGCGGCGCTTCAATTCGAACAATTTACCGGCCTTGATGCGCCTGTTGATGTAATGCGCCGCGTTGTTATGGAGAACCTATCATCATGAACATATCATTGATCGGATATCGGGGTACTGGAAAGAGTGCTGTCGGAGAAATTGTATCCAGGCGCCTTCATATGGAATGTATTGGTATGGATGCGCGTATTGTCGAAAAAGCTGGCATGTCCATTCCTGAAATTGTTGAAAAACAAGGATGGTCAGCATTTCGCGATTTGGAATCCGAAATTGTCAGGGAATTGGCTTATCGTGATAACATTCTTATCGATACTGGTGGCGGTGTGATTGAAAGGCCTGAAAATATTCAAGTACTTAATGCACATTCATGTATTATATGGCTAAAGGCTTCAACAAAAACTATTGTTTCACGTATTCAGGGTGACACTGAAAGGCCTTCTTTGACAGGTAGCAAAAGTTTCACCGAAGAGGTGAAAGAAGTTCTGGAACGAAGGACGCCAATATATGCAAGCGCCGCTCAATATGAAATTGATACAGAACAACTGACACCGGAACAGGTTGCTGATAAAATTGTTGAAATATGGACGAAAATAAATAAAACATAAGTTGCTTGTGGTCGTTATTTTTCAAGTGTTCCTACATCAGCATCATTGCATCACCATAGCTGAAGAATTTGTATTGTTCAGCTATGGCTGTTTGATATACAGATAATATATCCTGTCGGCCAACAAATGCAGCAATCATCATTAATAATGTTGATTGAGGCAGATGAAAATTTGTAATCAGGGCATCAACCACCTGAAATGAATATGGTGGATAGATAAAACAATCACAGTATCCTTTAAATGGCACAATTTCCTTTTTCAGTTGATAAATATACTCCAATGTCCGCACCCCTGTTGTCCCCACCACAATAACGCGTTGATGATTGCTTCTGGCTTTTTGAATCATTTGTGCTGTTTCAGTAGATACTTCAATATACTCCGCATGCATTTTATGTTTACGAATATCTGTAACACGCACCGGCATAAATGTTCCATATCCAACATGCAGGGTTATGGGTACAATCTGGATACCCATTGTTTTAATTTTTTCAAATAATTGGCCTGTAAAATGAAGTCCTGCTGTCGGTGCAGCCACTGCCCCATGATTTTTTGCATATATGGTTTGATAACGATATTTGTCACTATTATCGGCAGTTCTTTGAATGTATGGCGGTAAAGGTGTTTCTCCAATTTTATTTAAAAAATCCAAAAAATTATCACACAAAAACTGAATCTCACATCGGCCATTTTCTGGCGGTGTCAACACCATTGCTTGATTATGGGATGAAAAATAGATTTTTGAGCCTTTTTTGGGCGGTTTTGAGGATCGAATCATACATTCACATTGAAAACTGCCATCTTGTTTTCCCATAACAGCCTGATTGTAGTCCAAAACAAAAACCTCAATTTTTCCGCCTGTTTCTTTTTTACCCAATAAACGTGCAGGAATGACACGTGTATTATTGATCACCATGAGATCATCAGAAGAAAGATAATCAACAATATGGCTGAATTGTGTATGCCTGACTCGTTTTGTTTGTCGATTGTATACAAGCAAACGTGATTGATCGCGTTTCCCAGCAGGAGTCTGTGCGATCAAATGCTTGGGAAGATGATAATCATAATCTTGAATATGGTATGTCATATTATCTTACTCAATAGTTTTTGCACGTGCTTGATATTCTGACAATTCTTTCCAATCCAATCCATTTGTCTGGCATGGAAATAATGTATTGTTTGTATACAATGGATCTTGAGAAATATCATATGGGGATAACTCAAGAGCTTTTGGCCACAGTTTGGTGTGCGGAATTGGTGTATAGTATGCCAGAATGGGCTGTATGCCGCTTTTTTTAACGCAATCAATTGATGCAATAATTGATTTGCGCTTTTGTTCAGGCAAACCAATAAGCAAATAAGCCCCTAGATCCTGACGATGAAATCCTGCCTGTTTTAAATTCTGGATTGCAAGGTCGAATTCTGCAAAAGTCAACTTGTGATCCTTACGATTGTTAAAATCCATTGTTTCTAGACCCATTCTCAAATTTTTAAAATTAGCTTGAAATAAAAGTTTTGCAACTGTGTTTGATATTTCTCGAATATGTATGGCATTGGGTGTATGAAATCGAACAGGGACATTATTTTGCACTATTCTCTCCAACAATGGTATGGCAAAGGTTTCTGATTGGTACAATAATGCATCATCATAAAAAACAAAATCATGTACACCATATTTTTGATACCAATATTCAATTTCATCATATACATGCGCAATGGAACGTCTGCGTATTTGTTTCTCAAGAAAACCAGATGCACAATATTCACATCGAAATGGACATCCACGCGTGGTCAATAAAGGAACAAATGGAATGTGGGTCTGTATATCCCATGCAGGGTAGGGAAAGGTATCTAGCTTATTGATATCCACTTTTGATGTTGATTGAAATCCAGTCAATTGCGCAATGATTTTAAGCACTGAGTGTTCTCCAGGCCCAGATTCAAAATAATCAGCATCCATATGCTTTTTTGCATGAGATAAGCATAATCTCACATATATACCCCCCAAAACAATAGGGATATCAAAAAAAACTGAACGAATTGAATCAATTGTTTCCTGAACACCTGGATACCAATAAGTCATAATTGAAGTGATTATAATGATATCGGGCTGTTTAATATCCCTCAAATCATGAATAAACCATTCTGGTAGAATACCATACCTTGAATATTTTCGCGGAAATTGTTTTAGCTTTTTGGGTTTGGGTATTTCGGTTTTTAAATAAGCCCCCCGACCATATTTGTATTGTTTTGATTTAAAATGCGATGCATTTGGATGAAACCGATTCAGACAATCCACATATGAAACAGTCATTCCCTGTGATCGAACAATTGAAATGAGTTGCATGAGTCCCATAGGACGCGCCCAGAAATCAAATGCTGCAAAATCATGAATCCAGGGATTGACAAACAAGACGTGTGGCGCATTGGATGATGTCATTGGGTCGATTCTTTTTCTATGTTCCTGGGAACAAGATCTGGATAATATTTCATGGAAGTTTTTTTCAGTTCGCGTTGGCTAAATAGTATTTCATACTGTGTTACATCAGTCCTTTGAGACAGATCTAAGGCAATGGCTTTGCAGTCGCTATCGGATCTACCATGAACCATGGTATATAGATTGTAAGGCCAGTCTTCTGTTGGATTACGTCGATAACAATGGGATATATGAGGTGAATCAGCCATCATTTGACCCACTGAAGATATCTGGCTTTCATGAACAATCCATGCAACCATTGCATTGGATGTATAGCCTGATTTTTGATGTTTCAATGTTGCGCCAAATCTGCGAATAATGCCACGATCATTCAATAATTTCAAATGCTCACAGAATTCTTGTTCTGAAATACCGATCTGCCGGGCCATTTTTTCATACGGCTGCTCACATACTGGAATATCTCCCTGGATGGCAGCAATAATCTGTTTGTCGCGTTTGGATAACATGGTGTTATTTGTCCTTATGATTCATCCTTTGCATATCGCACAATCCCTTTTTGTGGGATACTTTATTCTCGTATTATTTCTCAGATAGGGCTTCTTTGCGCAGCAGTGCCTGATACCAACATGCAAAATCATACATGCCCTTATAACGCTCATCATCATTTATTAATCCCAAACAAAGATCAAAAGCACCCCGACCATAAGCATTGTTGTAGTTTTCAGGGTCACAGCCTGAAAGAAATTCCTGAATCAGTGTCTGTGATGTTCTTTTGGTCTTGTCTTTTCGGATGTCAATGGGATCTTGAGGCTCAATAAATGGATCCCATTGGTCATATCCCTTTTTCAAAATATGTTTTTGACGTCGGGGTGACATGCTATCAAAAATAAATTTTTTTCGTTCTTTATCAGCCTGTGTCATCTGTCGCATTTGGCGTTCCCTTTATTTTCAGGCTCTGGTTCTTTCAAGCCCAAATAAATATCATCATAATTAGTTATCAAAGCCATAGACAGCGGTACAAGCACTTCATGAAGTTTGTCAAATTTTGAGCCGATCTTCATTGTCCATTCATTTGATAATTTTATCAAGCGATCATGAATTTGATCAATCTTGATTGTCGGGTATGTTACGCCTTTCTCAAAATTTGTTTTACCACAGGTATGGCTTTTTTCGCCAATTGCAGTGGGAAGGCCATAAATTCGACAGGTAATCGGTCGATGTTCATATAAAACACATTGATTTTCATCATTTAATAATGGGCAACCAATTTTTTCGCGCGCAATATCCAGCATAATATCGTTTTGGTCACGACCACTTTGAGCAGCCTTAAAGGCTTTTCTTTTAATGACATGGATCTGGCGATCTACTTTTTCTGCTTTCTCAAGAATTTGTTTTTGTTGGTGTTCATCCACCAAATCAAAAAATTTATCATGAATATAGATAGCTTCGATTAGAGTCAAATCAAACAAGGCATAGCAACAATCAGCACAACCCGGATGGCATGTTACACATCCTGAGAATTGTTCTTTCATTTGTTGAAACACTTGATCAATATGCGTAACCAGTTGCTCATAGTGTTGGTAAAAAGGAATAATATCTGTCCTCATAAAAATGAACTCCTTATTCTTTATGATCTTCAAAATAAGTTTGAATATCGATTTTTATATTGTTTTTCGTACCAAATTGATTATTTGCCAATACAAAAAGAAGAAAAAATCTCATCAAGCACATGTTCATGGTAAATAATACCAGTAATCTCGCCAAGGGCATCAATTGCCAATCGAATATCAATAACCACACAATCTATTGGCAAGTTATCATCATACGCTGTTTGTGCCTGCATGAGAGCATCCCTCGCTTTTTCAAGACATTTTTTTTGTCTCAGGTTAATCATATATTCAGGATCAGACGCGCCTGAATTATTCTGAATAATATGGTTTACAATGGCTTTTTTTAGTGATGGTATCCCCATATCATGGCGTGCTGAAATACATATGGGCTCGGGCCATTGTAAGGGTAAATTGCCTATTTGTATTTTTTTTACCCGATCAATCTTGTTTACACACAACAACCATTTGCATTTTTCAATAAACTGATACACGAAAAAATCATCAGGGGATAAATCACTGTCAGCTTCAACAATAAATACGACGAGATTTGCTTTATCAATCAATGCCTTTGCGCGTTCAATTCCCTGTTGCTCAATCATATCTTGTGTTTGATGAATACCGGCTGTGTCATATAAGGTTATTGGGATATTTTCAATATTCATTTGTGCATCAATTATATCACGTGTGGTCCCTGGCTGTTGGGACACAATGGCACGATCCTTTGTCAGTAAACAGTTCAATAAACTGGATTTTCCGACATTGGGGCGACCAGCAATGACAACATGAAAACCATCACGATAGATTGCTGTTTGATCGTAGTTTTCGATCAATTGATCAATTTGATTGATCTGGGGCATTAAGGATATATGCACAGGGGGTTCATCCAGTATATCATCAGGAAAATCAATAACAGCTTCTATTCGGGTCATGAGTTTTAAAATATTGTCTCTAATGCTGGAAATCAGAACATGAAATTGGCCGCTTAAATGCATTGATGTTAGCTGGAGTGTTTTTTGTGTCTTAGCTGAAATAATATCTTTTAATGCTTCTGCATGTGTCAGGTCCATACGTCCATTCAAAAAAGCACGTCGCGTAAATTCCCCCGATTCTGCCAGTCGAATATCCGGCACAGACACGATATGATGCAAAATTCTTTGAAGGACAACATGACTGCCATGTGTATGAATCTCTGCAACATCCTCTCCGGTGTACGAATATGGTTTTTTCATGCAAACCCATAAAACTTCATCAATAATTGTTTGATTATCTGGATCAACAATCCATCCATGAATCATTTTATGGGAAATAATTAGGTTTGAAAGAATCGGGGTATTATTTTTTTTTCTAAAAAAAAGAAGGCTTCCCTTTATTGCCAAAGGCCCTGATATTTTAATAATTCCGATTCCTGCCTGACCTGATGCTGTAGATATAGCGGCAATCGTATCTGAAACGATCATTCGTTGATCCTCTTTTCTACAAAACCTGTCAGATATTTGGTCTGTCCACTGTCATCCCATTCGATCTTAAATATTAAATTTATGGGGATCAAATGCCCCTTCTTATGACGAAAATTTGTTTCAACAGTAATCCAGTCTTTTTTTTCTAATGCCTTTTTAAGGGTTTTTTCACGAATATCAGGGTGTTCATATAACACATATGCGATGGATGATTGATTGACTGTGTCGATTAATTCATTTGGCGTTTCATACCCAAACATATTTGCAAGAGCCGGGTTGGCATCAATAAATTTTCCTTCATGAGTGGTTTGAAAAATACCGACAGGCGCATTGACAAAAATGCCGCGATAATGGTTTTCTTTGGCCATTAGTATGGTTTCAGTTTGTTTATGTTTATCAATTTCCTGCATGAGGCGATTATTGGATTTTTCAAGTTCATCAGTTCGTTGTCGGATTTGCTCTTTAAGCAGTTGTTCAAATTCTTTCTTTTCTTTTTTCATTTTTGCCTGTTCAAAAGCTTTTGAAACAGCGTGATCCAAAAGAACAAAGTCTTCAATGGGCTTAAAAATAAAATCCCAGGCACCGATTTTTAATGCTTTAACTGGATCCATCATACAGCCTGTACCAGAAATCACAATAATAACAGCATCTGCGTCCATTTCCAGTAATTTTTCAGTGAGCTCCAGACCTGTCATTTCAGGCATAACAATGTCCACTAAAATAAGATCAGGTTTTTCTGTAACAAAAAGATTTAAGGCATCAAATCCATTCTCTGCCTGAATCACTTGATAATTCTTTTTTTCAAGATAATCTGCCAATACCTCACGAATGCTTTTGTCATCATCAACAAACAATATTTTTTTGGGTGTTTGCAATCTCATTAAACGACTCCTCTTTTGATTAATCGGATGGCATCAATCCTTATTCTTGCTGCTGATGCATATTCCATAAGGCTTTGCTTTTCTTGAACTGCCGCTTGTATTTCCATATCTTTTACACTGGGATTCATTGATTTAAGTGTTTTTAATCGTGTAATTTCATTGTCCATTTGTGTTTCAATTTCTTGCAAGGTCTCTGAAATAATTCGATCTGCTTCTTTTTGAACAATTTGTTCTGAGGATGCAATCATCTTTGGTACCAGTTTGATTGCATCTTCAAATAAATTGGAGGAATATCTGGCATCTTCCAATCGCTTTTCAAAGCCATCTGATTCTAAAAGTTTCTTACAATTTTTAAGCTGATCATTCACAATCATACGAATCGGAGTTGATGGAATAAATCTGTCCATATAAAGTGTTTTTGGAGCGACACATTCAAGAATATATATAGATTCCAAATAAATACTTGTTTTTCGAGAATCTTGCCAGATAGCGAGGCTGCATTGACCACATCCCTCGCCAAGTAATAATTCCATTGCGTTAGAGATCATGGGATGATCCCATGATAAAAATGTGACATTATCAAGCATCAATGATTTCTTTCGATCAAATGTCACGCGCATTTTATTGTGAAGTCCTGAAAATTTTTCATTATATCGATGCGTAGCTCTCAAGCGAAAGGTACGTTGTCTGAGTTCATCTAAGGCGATGCCAAAAAAACCGAATAATTTTTGACAGTAAGGTTCAATATTCGAATCTCTATCAGCCGCAATAATGGATTCTTTGATTTTCTTTGCCACAGACAAATCAAAAGAATTACGCTCTAGAAGACGATCCCTTCCACGATTTAAAGCCTGTTCCATTTGTTTTGACAATTCTTGAGTGTCTAAAATGAGTTTTTCAAATTCTTCCATGGTTTCTGATGGTTCAAGGATGGTTTCAATCAAGCGTTGTTTACAAATTTCATAAACAGGTTGTGCATAAGGGATAATTTTTGAAAAAGCGCCCAATCCTTTATGATACCAAAGAATTAATTCCATATGCGGGCTATTTTTGGCAAAAGGAATGTGGATTTCAATCGTCTTTTTTTGACCAATGCGATCCAGTCGTCCGATACGTTGCTCTAAAAGGTCTGGCGATGGTGGCAGATCGAACAATATCAAATCTTGAACAAATTGGAAATTCCGCCCCTCACTACCCATTTCAGAGCTTAATAAAATCTGTGCACCATCCTGATCTGCAAACCATGCAGCATTTTCATCCCGCTGCTTTAAAGGAATATTTTCATGAAAAACAGATATCTGAACATTCATATGGTGCTCAAGGGCTTTTTGAATCCCCACAACTTTCTCAGGATAGCAACAGATCAATAAGTATTTTTTATCCTTATTTACTTTCAATAAATCTACCAGCCACAATATCCTGGGATCATTTTCCAATTGAAAGATAGGTTTTTGCTGAGATAATTTCAAATCCAGCAACAATTCCAGGCTATTTTGGGTAAAAAGTATTTCATCGGTAATATCATCAAGGGGGACAAGATGAACCATTCGTTTTGGAAAACCTTTGACAATTGACCGCGTATTTCGAAACATGACTCTGCCTGTGCCATGTGTGTCCAAAATCTGGCGAACCAACCTGGATTTGTTCATATTTTTTTGTGTCAATATATCATCCAGATGCATTATCTCCATATTTGTGAACACTTCACGCAGTTTTTCAGTTATTGAAAGGTCAATTTTATCCTGTTGCTCAATATCATCAACCAGGGATGCAATTTTTTGATAATTGGTCGATTCCCTGATAAAGGCTTCATAATTATAATACCGATCAGGATCCAATAATTGAAGGCGTGCAAAATGGTTTTCCAGGCCAAGTTGTTCGGGAGTTGCACTCAGCAGCAATAAGCCATGAGTTTGAAGGGAGAGTTGCTGTATTGTTGGGTATATGGGGCTGTTCTTTTTCAGATGATGGGCTTCATCAATGACAATCATATCCCAACCGGCATTAATCATCTGATCTTTGCGAAGAGAATCTTTTTCAAGGGTTTCAATGGCAGAAAGAATAAGCTGTGTTTCTGAAAATGGATTGGCCTTGCTTGATTCTTTTTCCACTGCTTTAAAATATTTCTCATCTGCAATACGAAATGTGATATTGAATCTTCGATAAAATTCAACAAACCATTGGTAAATTAAAATTTGCGGTACCAAAATCAAAACACGTTCAATACGTCCGGATTGAAGCATTCGATGAATAATTAAACAGGCTTCAATGGTTTTTCCCAGTCCCACTTCGTCAGCAAGTAAAACGCGTGGGAGGTATCTTTTTGTAACTTCATTTGCAATAAAAAGTTGGTGAGGTAAAAGATCAATACTACCACCAACAAACCCAAAAGCTGCCGATTTTCTGAAACGATGCCGAACAAATAAAGTTTCCAGTCTTAGTAAGTATGTTTGAAGATAATCCAATTGCCCAGCAGAAAGTTTATCTTCAGGCGTGTTCAATACTAAAACATGTGAAATATCCATTTCAGGATAGTATTGTTCTCCATCATAATACGATAGTAAATGGTCGGTTTTATTAATTTCTTTGATAACAAATGAATGACCATTTTGAAGATTGACCCGATCACCTACTCTGAAAGCAACCCTTCTGATCGGTGCAGTTTCAATGGAATACATTCGATGAATATCAGTTGCTGGAAAATCAATTCCAATGCGTCGTCGCTCAACAAATCGAATGATTCCTACACCCAACTCTGGCTCCATTTCGCTCATCCAGCGTTGCCCTACTGTCATGCCATTTGATTTTGGACTTTTTTTCATAATTTATTACTCACAATCGTTTTTTTTTGAGGGATATTCGTTTGATTAAGTCAAACCATATCCGAAAAGTGTTTTATATTGTAACATATTCTGCGGGCAACTTTCAACCTAAAAATGAGAAAACGAATAGATTCATTGCTTTGTTCGCAGGTACACTGTCATAATTCAGGGCCATAACCGAATTTTGAAAAACTGAAAAATTTGGAGTGAGCGTATTTAGATAGATGGGTGAAAAGAAGTTCTTGATTTGGCAGGTTTGATTTTATCCTTTTACCCAGTTTAGCCTCACTTCCATTTCTTGTTTACGTCCACAAAAAAGAGAGGGATCTCCAATTCGTTTTTCAATTGCATATATGTATCTACATATTTAAAATATTCAATGCGTTGCATTAAGCCTACAGTTTCCTGAACGCTCATGTTTAATATCTGAGCTGTCATCAAGAAGCCTTTATACATTTCTCACTTTCATAACATCATAAGCGGAACCAAAGATTCTATCTTCAGTTGAATACTCGACAACTTTAGAATATTCAATATTTCTAACTTGCTCTAAAGTCATATCTTTATAAAGCGTAATTCTTCGTGCGAGCATCTTAAGGGATTCTTCAGGTTCAAAAAGTTCCATTTCTGCAAACCTTTTAATATGATCAAATTCATCTTTAAAATGTGTAGAGATATTTTTTTCTTTTTTAAGGCAAATATAGGTAATACTATAAATGCTGTAACCCTTGTTATAAAGAACAGAACCGGCTTTGAGTATATCTAAATTCCAGTAATCTAATTCTTGAATCGCTTTTTTTATTGTCTCTATGTATGCTTTGTATTGATTTTCAGTCTTTTGATTTAATAGTATATGTTTGTCACTATAGTTAATAATTGTGTTTTGACCCTTTAAAATATAGCCTAACTCCATATTTGGAACAACAAGGATACCATCAAAAATAGGCAGTTTTATCAGTTCTTTTCGCATCGCTTTGATTGCATTTTCAACACCAGGTCTTAAATGCCTTTCAATGGATATACCCGCTTCAATAGCAATCACTAACCCGAGTCCAATTATCAGAAACGCATTAACTACAGGAACTTCAATAAAAAGAGCGACAATAGGGCTTAAACCCTCAAACACCAAAAGTGCTGCTTGAGCCCATCGAAAACGACAGATCATTACCTCCCCTTCTTCATAATCAGACAATGCCATCAGACTCAATCTAAGAATATCAATCCAGAGAAAAACAACATTTAAAAACTTTACAAACTTTAAAACTTTGTTTCCGATTACTGCAAAAACTTGAATTTTTGAAATCTGTTTGATCCCAAATCCAGTTAAAGCAATACAACCTGAATTGATTGATTTTGAGAATTCAAACACATCAGTTATTGTAATCTCTTCTGAGCGTTGAATTTTATTATAAAATCTATAAATATCATATGCTGCAACAAAAACACCAATAGCTGATACAAGCCTGCTTACCATAACAGGTGCTCTTCCAAAATTTTTGTTGGAAAAAGCATTTTTCATTTGTTGTCTGGTTTTAATCAGGTTTTGTAAATTATTTCTTTTTTTCGCAAAATACTGCACGGCCTGATTTAATTCATACTCTATTTGTTTATTTGTAAGTCTATTATGGTATACATAATGTGAAATCATCACTTTCGTATGAAAAAAAGTCGCAGAAATATTTGTCCCCGCACACCTGGCAAAAGACATCATGGAACGATAAACTGTTCCCAATTTAAGAATGCCAGTTATATATGATTCAGGGCCAACCTGATTATGCCATATATTGGGAACGATCTTTTTAAACAAAGTATCTTGAAAGACGATCTTAAGGATAGATTTGTCTTTTTGAACAACAAATGAATTTTCTGAAAAAATATCTTTCAGATATTCTTCATCAGTTATAATATTCTGGTCTATTAATTGCCTTTTGATATATTGGGTGGTCGCATATTTTTTGTTAAATGCATGATATTTTCGTTCCAAATCATTTTCAAAGGGAAGCAAATGTTTTTTATAAAAGGCATCCCCAATTGTTTTTTCTCTCCCTTGATCTATTGAGAAATCAAGTCCCAAAATTATGTAAAAGGCTTCTGAGATAATTTTGAATAAATATGGCCCATGATTTGAAAAACGCATAATAAAAGGATAGTTTGATACGTCTTTATATTTAGTAGTATAATTGAACCATTCCTCTATCTTTTTTTTCAGACGTTGGCTTTCAATACAAGATTCAATGTCACGAACGTGTCCAACTATTTCTTGTTTTTTTTCTTTAAACACTGGATTGTCATCAGAGAATCCAGCCTTTAATAAAACTTTTTGTATCTCATTGATCGATTTAATGGTATTATTAATTTTAGTCTTATCATTTTCAGAAGGGTAAATCCTTTGTTTGTATGAGTATCTATCACTATATTCATAGTCTTTAAAACCAGGGTATAATTTCATTAATTCTAAAATTTCATTGATCTCTGACATCTTTGAGGCAGCCTGAAGGAAATTTCGATTTGATTCTATCAGTATTTTGAATTGTAAATCTAAGAATATTGTTTTTAACTGTAAATTCGATAGTTCTTCTTCTAATGTTAATGGTAAGTCAATGACGAAAGAATTTGCAGGAACATGCTGAGAAAAATTGATCCCTTCAATTATTCGAAACGTTACATTGCTACCTTCAAATGAAACATTTGATTTTTTTAGTAAGGTCCCAAATTTTGTCGTATTGACATTATCATTCTCCTGTTTAAGCCAGATATCACGTATTTTAGCCTTAGAATTTCTTTCACTCCAAGGCGTTGAATTTTTCCATTCACTTTGGTTCCAATGATTCGTTGAAAATGGAGAAATACTTTTAATCTCATTACTATTGTTATTAAAATTGATAGGAATTGACTCTACTATATCAGGGGGATAATACATTAAAAAATACGCTGAATCATCATCAAACCTGCATATATATTTTTTATTGACCTTGTTGATATAAAACTGAAACTGAAAAATATCACTTTCCTTTATTATCGAAGTTTCAAATTGTGTCGTTTCATCATAATTTGCCATAGCTGCAATCGTCCCAATCCATTTTTGAAAGGCATATAGATCTTCACCTTCTCCAAAAAAATTCCAATGGGTTGCAGCCCATTTACCATTTTCAAATCGATCAATCATTGCATGGTTCAGATCATTTAGAAATTGATTTGAATCATAAACAAAAAGCGGCATATCAAAAAGAACACCATTATCATCAGTCATCAGTATACCTCTGGCGAGCCATTGATTATCATCTTTAGGCTTTTCCCAACAATAAACAAAACGTCTTTGGGCGTAGTGATATGATTTGCCATCATCTGTTGAAGCAATAATTTGTAATGATTTTTGATGATTCAATCTTAATTGTTTTGATTGCGCAGCGTGTTTATCGCCATCTTTTATAGTTGCTGTAAAATAATAATTATTATCCAAATCACTTTTCTTATTTTGATACAGTAAATCTGTATTCAATGTAATTTGCGCATTATTATTTTTAATTATTCCATTCAAATATTCATTTGGAAGTGTCAGTGGTTTATCACTGTTTTCATGAAAGACATTAATCCAAACAGCTGAACCATCAGGTACGCCATCATGACAGTTGATATTCATTGTTACGTCTTCATCTTTTTTACATTGATCACGATCCCATTGAACATTTTTAATATCAGCATTCGGAACAACAAAATCTTTTAATCCACCGGAATCTGAATAAACAAAAGGCGTATCGTCACTTTTTTGTTGGCACATATCGCCGATTTGATTATAAATATTGTTTGAAAAAAGATCAGAAATCTTTTCTTTTTCAGTCACCTCGATTTCAGCAAAACAATTCAATTCAGCCCCATCATCTTGTTTTAGCCACCCTGCTGGCGATTTAGGTGTTACATATAGTTTGTATTTTCCTGGTGTTATAGATTCTGGCGCTTTTAATTTAAAAACAAATTTGCCGATTTCATTGGGTTTTACAGTTGATGGTTCAACGACCGCTAACCTTGTTTCACTTTCCCAATCGCATTGAAATTCTCTTCCTTCAAACATGTCTGGATTGCTAAAGGTGCCCAGGGCAAGTTTCGTAATTTTATTATTTTTATTATGATTTTCCCAGGTTTCAAGGCCGGTATTCTTGAATTCTATCCACCACTCTTGAGATTTACCGCCTGCTACGAGTTTTGGATATGAAGCCTGACTTTGATAGTTTGCTGCAAATGAATGATATCTATTTTGTGATTTATATGATGATCCTGATGTAATGGTATCAGATTCTTCAAAGTCAAAACTGATAGATTTCCCCCAAGAGGAATTCTCTTTTTGTATTTGAAAATGAAGATGAACACCTGTTGCAACGCCAACTTTACCCGCTTTTGCAATCATTTGACCTTGTTTAACATTATCACCCACTTTTACTTTAGCTGAATGATATTGGATGTGATAATATAATGAATAACAATTATCAGATGCATGGTATATCAAAATATAGTTTGCAGGATATTTTTTTGCAGATGCTTTTATATCAATTGTGTTGTTTTTTCTAACAACACCACCTTGTGAATGACTATCCTGTACTTTTTTTACAACCCCATCAGCAGTTGAGCAAATGTTAAAATGGGTTGTTTCATTTGATATAAAATCATAAGCATAATAGGCTTTACCTGTATGAGAAAAACCGCCGCCATTTCCTTGTGTACATTTTAGACTTTTTCCATATTCACAAGGCAGGTAAAATTTTGTATTCATGACATCATTCTCCAATTATCATTTAGATTTTAGCACATTAATTATGGCCATTATTTTTTCAGATTCTTTAAGGTTGTTATTTGATAATATTTCTCTTGTCCAAATTGTTCTTTTATTTGTATCAAAATCAAAGGACAGCGCAAACATAAATTCGAGAAATGCAATTATACATTGTTCCGATTTTATATTGTATTGGTTAGATCGTTGCATTCCTTCACGAATAATCGCATCAAATTGCTGATCATTATACTCTGATGATTTTTCTGGGTAGTTTTGCTTTAAGAAGTAACGTGCTTTTTCATGAAAAAGCTGACGCTTATGATTTTTCATTGTATCCATTTGATGATTTCTAATTACAAGCATATTTATTTTACCTCCAAAGGGGCCTATGTCCCCAAAAAAGGGATAAAACATAAAAAAGTTGCCATATTTCGATTCAATCAATAGCAACTTTTTTGTGTTGCACCCCACAAAGTAATTATTTAATAATGTCATAATTTGATCGCATATTCAATACTTGTTTTTTTGTCATTTAATGCGCATTGATCTATATTGTCAATGTAATGTATGTATCGGAAAAACAAAATCCTGCTTTATATTTGGTTCAAGTGCAATTCCGCTTGCTAACGCGCGCGGCTCTGAAAATTTCGGCAGCTTTTAATCTGAGCCGCGCGCGTTAGCAAGCGGGACTGTACTTGAAGCAAATATCAAACAGGCTTTCCGAAGACGCACATTGGGCGTATGTACAGTTTAGGGGAAGTGAATTTCATACAAGGAATGCTTGATTTCGGCAACCCCAAGAACAGCGTAGGGCTAAAGCCCATAGCCGTCAGGCTAAGGCAAACGCGCTCCGGTGCTCGTTCCCAGGCTCTGCCTGGGAACGTTTTCCGAGGTGGCTCTGCCACCTACG
>Ga0272440_1001900_pt1 | contig 16656 bp, 11 predicted proteins | sample SSMMMBAug17_FD_192440 | JGI IMG/M metagenome (GOLD analysis project Ga0272440, IMG submission 192440) | Marine sediment archaeal communities from Little Sippewissett salt marsh, Falmouth, MA, United States - SSM-MMB-Aug17 | ecosystem: Environmental > Aquatic > Marine > Wetlands > Sediment ... | reverse complement strand
GTTTCTAATTCATTTTCGAACATAGGTTTGATACTGGTTTTTGTTCGGCGGGCGAACATAAAGTTCGCCCCTACATTGGTTTTGCTCATAGGTTTGATACTGGTTTTTGTTCGGCGGGCGAACATAAAGTTCGCCCCTACATTGGTTTTGCTCATAGGTTTGATACTGGTTTTTGTTCGGCGGGCGAACATAAGGTTCGCCCCTACATTGGTTTCGGAAATTGGTTGGATCTCGATTACTTCGATCTACCTGTTTTTAACAATATTCCAGTCTACATAATTGACCCCTCCCCTTTTCAAAAACGCAAATATTTTGATGCGGACAATCTTGATCGACAATCAAAGGTATCAGAAGATACGTTTTTTAGTAAATATTATTTATTAGTGCTATGCTTGTCAATCCATTTTTTCGACCAGACTTGCCCCCACTTTTATTTTTATTGACATTAAAAAAAAATATTGGTAAAAGAAACTTTTTTAAAACAAACGTTCAGTATAATAAGTTTTAACCTTGATACGTGTTAATTGTTGTAATGTTAAAAGTATTGCATTACCAATTTGAATAAGGAGATTTTGAAAATAAATTACCTGGTATAATCCAAGTTCGCGGATACGATTTCGTAGAGACAAGGCATGCCTTGTCTCTACAGCCAAGATACCGGTGACTAACAATTAAAAATGGGTATATTTATTTCCAGAAATCATCTAAGCTTTAACATAAATACGGGAGGACGAAGTATGATTAAAACAGAAATTACAGAAAAGTTGGGAATTAAATATCCTATTATCGGCGGTACCATGATGTCCATATCAACAGCCGATTTTGTTGCTGCCATTTCAAATGCTGGTGGATTGGGTATTCTTGCTTCTGCAATCTATAGTTCAAAAGAAGACTTTGCAGTAGCCATCGATAGTATAAAAAAGCAAACAGACAAACCGTTTGCAGTTAATATTAACCTGTTTCCCTCCATGCGGCCCATTGACAATGACGATTATGTCGATGTGCTTGTGGAAAAAGGAGTGAAAATAGTTGAAACTTCAGGACACTCAGCTCCAGAAGAACTATGCAGCCGATTTAAGGATGCAGGTATGACATGGTTACATAAATGTGTAGGAGTTCGCTATGCAAAAAAAGTGGAACAGATGGGAGCCGATATCGTAACCGTTGTTGGCTATGAAAATGGAGGTGCCACGGGGAAATTAGACATCGGTACGATTGTCCTGGTGCCTGTTATCAAAGATGCGATTAATCTTCCGGTTATAGGTGGCGGTGGGATTTCTGATGGTCGTGGAATTGCGGCTATCCTGGCATTGGGTGCGGATGCTGTTATCATGGGAACGCGTTTGATGCTAACCAGGGAGTGTCCCATACACGATAATCTTAAAAATGCTCTTCTTAATGCATCAGAAACAGATACAATGTTGATTATGCGATCCATAGGCGCAACCCATCGGGTCTGGAACAATGCTGCTGCCCAGAAATGCTCAAATTTAGAGTCTGGCAAATGCAGTCTTGAAGAAGTATTGTCGATTGTTTCAGGTGATAAAGCCAGACAGATGTATAATGAAGGTGATCTCGATATAGGTGTGGTTTCGACTGGTCAAGGTGTTGGACTGGCGAATGATATTCCAAGTGTGAAAGAGTTGTTTGACCGTATAATGGAAGAAGCAGAAAGGGCGATAACTCGGTTCGCTTGATAAATCTCAGGTAATGTAATGACTGACAATTATGCAATCTGAATTACAAATCAAACGATAGGGCAATTTCGAGGGATTTATTAAAATACACAATGAGTCCCCCGAAATTGCCTCAAAACCCAAAATCCTTCAAAGTTCCGCTGCACATGAAAACCTGCCAGTTTCAGATCTCGCTCATCAAAGAAAAGTTTTGTTGTTTTGACAATGATTCACTCTTTGTGTTAAATATTTTATAAAAATATTCGTCAAAAAAGAAATATAATATGATGGAATTATAAGATAGGAAGAAAAATCAGTGAATAACAAACATTTTTTTGATAGTTTTTATAATAAACCAGGATTATACTATGGAAATGGAATAAGACCTGAATTTGAAACATTTATTAAAACGCTGAACAGTCAAGAATACTTTGCGTTAGACCTTGGCTGTGGTGAGGGGAGATATTCACTTTATTTATCAAATCTTGTAAAAAGTGTTACATCAGTTGACAGCTCTTTAGTTGGAATAAATAAACTACGTACACTGGTTAACAAGAAAAAGCAAAATATTATAGCAATATGTGATGATGTTAACGCATCAAAATTTCCAATTGATAAATTCGATTTGGTTGTCATGGCAACATTGCTTGATCATCTTGACAAGGAAGAACAACAGAATCTTATGATAAAAGTTTATAATTCCTTAAAAATAGGTGGCAGAGTGTATGCCAATGTTTTTACAACGCATGACCCAGGATATGAAAAAACCAGGAAAAAATCATTTCAGAATAACAGTAAAATAAGTGAAACGTCCTCAGCCATTAAGCACTACTTTGAACCATCTGAACTCAAGAGTCTTTTCATGAAGTTTGATATTTTGGAATATAGTGAGTTCATTGAGGAAGATATTAGTCATGGTCCTGTGCATAATCATGGATGGGCTTATATTATAGCTCAAAAAAAATCACCAGGGAATGGAAAGGGCGTATGTACAAGTTAGGGGAAAATGTTGCCTCGAAAAAAACCGAAACCCAACCAATGTCCCAAACCCATGTAGGGGCGAACCTTGTGTTCGCCCGCCGAACAAAAACCGATATCAAACCTAAGTTCGAAAATGAATTAGAAACGTTTGCCTCGGACATAGGTTCGGGTCGTGCCCCTGCTGAAGCTATATTGGATATGCAATCGCGATTAAAAGAAAATCCCATATCCATAAATAAAAAAGGCATACAAGTGAACTGGTCAGGAGAGGGTGAGTGGAAAATTACACTGAATGTTTTTTCGGGATATGGGAATAGCGTTTGCTGCAAGGAACTTAAGATACGAGCTATTTGTTTACACTTTTTCTTTCACGATCCAGATCCCGCTTTTCATCCCGCTTTCTAATGGCATCTCGCTTATCATACTTTTGTTTACCACGTGCCAGCCCTATTGTCAGCTTGACCTTTCCCCCTTTAAAATATAGATTTATGGGGATGAGAGTGAAGCCTTTTTCCTGTGTTTTTCCAGTCAATCGCTTGATTTCTTGCTTGTGAAGCAGCAACTTTCTTGGGCGTTTGGCTTGATGGTTGTCATAGAATGTAAATGGATACTGAGATATATTCATTTGATAGACAAACACTTCACCATTTTTAATCTTTGCATATGAATCCCTCAGATTGGCCTTCCCCATACGAAGCGACTTAACTTCAGTTCCTTTTAATGCAATCCCTGCTTCATATTCATCATCAATAAAATAATCAAAATGTGCTTTTTTATTTTGTGCAATCATCCTAATATGTGAATCCTTTGCCATAATGATCTCCTCGAATCGATTATCGTTCAACTATGTTTTTTCTGGAATCGTTATTGCTTTCTCATTCCCACGCTCCAGCATGGGAATGCATTCATGGACGCATAGAGACCTAGCATGCTACATCTCTACGACACGCAGGAACGAGAATATTGCGCCGCTGCTATTACCTGTACAGGCATTCGAAATAATCATCCAAAAATTTGTTTTCAAGTTCAGCACTCCTGTATCTATCTTCCATACATTCTGGCGTGGTTTCACGATCTCCATAGGATACGTCCCAACCTTTCTCTCTCAGTTGGTCAATGATGACATCAATGCGCTCTCGTGTTGTTTCGCTAATTTTTTTTTCGGTTAAATAAAATTTCATTTGCCAATTCTTCTATTAAAAAATTATTTTGGTTACACTCAAATTATTTTCGTTGAATGGGTCGGGTCATTTTTTCAGGAACAACTGCCAGATCAAATTCTTTTGCTGTCATAACCCCCATATCAATAGCTGCTTTTTTAAGTGTGATATGTTCATCATATGCCTTTTTAGCAACTTTGGCAGCATTGTCATATCCAATAATCGGATTCAGTGCAGTCACAAGCATCAGAGACTTTTCCAAATGCTCTCTGATAATTGTCTTATTGGGCAATATTCCTATAACACATTTCTGATCAAAAGAGCGGCAGGCATCTGTCAATAGCTGAATGGATTTTAACAAATTGTAAATCAACAGCGGCTTGTAAACATTCAATTCGAAATTGCCCGACATCCCCCCAATATTGATTGCAGTATCATTTCCCATCACCTGGGCACAAACCATTGTTAGCGCCTCACACTGCGTAGGATTGACCTTGCCTGGCATGATTGAACTGCCTGGCTCATTTGCAGGGAGCAATAATTCACCAATCCCCGATCGTGGCCCAGACCCCAACCATCTGATATCATTTGATATTTTATTCAGTGATCCTGCCAATGTTTTTAAAGCGCCACTGGCAAAAACAATGGCATCATGAGCAGCCAGGCTTTCAAATTTATTGGGTGCAGTTTTGAATGGTAAGTTTGTAATTCGTGCGATATATTCCGCAGACCGGACTGCAAACTGCGGATGCGTATTTAATCCGGTACCAACAGCAGTTGCGCCCAGAGCAAGGAACATTAATCCATCAAGGGCATTTTTGATACGTGTTAAACTGTCATCCAACTGCTGGACATAAGCTGAGAATTCTTGTCCCAGTGTCAATGGCACAGCATCCATTAAATGCGTTCGTCCGATTTTAGTAATGGGTTCAAATTCCTGGGCCTTTTGTTGCAAGGAATTCCTGAGATGTTTGACAGCCGGCATCAGTTCACGATCAATTTGTTCACTTGCTGCAATATGCATGGCTGTTGGAAAGGTATCATTGGATGATTGAGAACGATTGACATCATCATTGGGATGGATGGGATATTTGGTTCCCAATGGTTGGCCGGCTATTTCATTGGCCCTGTTTGCGATGACCTCATTGGTGTTCATGTTGGTCTGAGTGCCGCTGCCTGTTTGCCAGACAACCAGGGGAAAATGATCATCAAGGATACCTTCAATCACTTCGTTTGTTGCCTGTTCAATCAACTGTGCTTTCTCATTTTCAATCATGTTCAGAGAAGCATTGGCCTGAGCCGCAGCTTTTTTGAGTATACCCATTGCCCGAATAAAGACCCGAGGGAAACGCTCATTACTGATTTTAAAGTTCATTAATGAACGAGCGGTTTGAGCGCCATAGTACCGATCTGATGGAACGTTTATCTCCCCCATACTATCACTTTCGATACGATAGCCTGGCTTTTTATGTATTTTTGAGTTTTCCATAGTATTTAATTTCCGAGCAAATCATGAATTAATTGAATTCTCAAGCAGCTGCCATCTGATTGACCTGACGTTGTAGATGAGATATTTTTCTGGATGCGACATTTTTGTGAATAACACCTCTCTTAGACGCTTTATGAATAACTGATTGAGCGGACTTCAATGCAGCAATAGCAATGTCTTGTGATTTTTCATCAATCGCTAATATCACTGCTTTCATACTATTTTTGATTCGTGTTTTTGTTTGTCTGTTCCGACCTTGTCGAACAATATTTTGGCGTGCACGTTTTAATGCTGATTTATGATTAGCCAATTTTTTAATTCTCCTTTTACTTGATGTTCAGTTTTTTTTTCACTTTTGCAAAGTGGTAACATCGCGTTAAAATAAAACATGAACATTGCGTTTATAATTAGGACGTATTACCAAATACCTCAATTTTCGGGAATACGTGCTAGAATATTAGATAAAATGATAGCAATAATTGCCAGTGTGGTCTGAGTCCTTTATACGAAAAAAAATGATTTGTCAAGGGCAAAAAATTGCTGATCAGGAAAGTCCTGAGGTAAAAATTCAGGCGGAAGATATTTATCTGGAAATAGAATCAATATAAAGGGCCTGTAAAAAACGAAAAAAATTCCCCAAAAAAATAACCTCATTCCCACGCTGTTGCTTGGGAATGAGGTGTTGCAATGTTTTTCAAAAGAAGTAACTGATTTCAGAACGTTACTTTGTGAACGATCTTGAGTACCCTATCTCTGATTTGCGATACCTTGCATCATTCCCAGGATATCTTTCAAATCAATATCTTCATCTCTATTAAAATCCCAATCAGGATCAACGCTAAGGTCAAAACCACATAACACTTGAAGCAATCGGATTACCGGCCACATGGATCGGTGTTTCAAATCCAGGCCAACGATCACTGGATCATGATCTGAGGAACGAAATGGATGATCGGCATAGAAATAGTCAATCTGGCTGTCACTCTTATACTCTGTGTTGTAGTCCAGGCACGTGGGCTCATCTGCATTAATATGCCAGTGATGAACCGAGGTAATATGGCGTGTCAGTTGCGGACTGCTGATTGCATAATCCAGATACCCAGCTTCTCCATAATACACATATGAATAGGCATTTCTGCCTTCAAATGTCCGTGCCAGATTGGTAAAATGCTGTTCTTCAAATACCTGAATCGGCTCTTCCATTGCATAGGCATTTAAATCGCCCAGGACAAGAATATCGGGATCATTCACACCAGTAGGGTCGCTTTCTAACCAGTTCAATAAATCGATGGAAGCCTGTTTTCGGACTGGATTCCAGCACCCCTGTCCATCGTTTTGATCTGCATTATCACCAGTGGCTTCACCGGCTTCACCGCAGCTTTTTGATTTAAAATGATTGACAACCACTGTGAATATTTCATCTGAACGAATGTCTTTAAAGCTCTGAGCCAGGGGTTGACGATTCTTTTCTGCAAATGCGCCGGTGTTGAGCGTTGACGCCACTCCCACTGGATCAACATTTTGTGTATTATAGATTATGCCAACAGTAATTTCATCAGTACCAATCTTCTCAAGTCCAGGCTTAACAAAAGCAAATGAATCCCTGGCCTTTTCGTTAAGGCCATTTACCAAATCCTGTATAGCAGAATCTTCACCAAAACCATCATTTTCAATTTCCATCAATCCGATGACATCTCCTTGAATGGCAAGAATAGCGTTGATAATTTTAGCGCGTTGACGATTGAATTCAAATTCAGTGCTGGCCCCTCGGGCGGTTGGAAAAGCACCATCACCTGTGTCATCACCATTAAAGTAATTCAGGACATTAAAACTGGCCACTGTCAGGGTGCCGCCAGCATGTGGAGGTTCTGGATTTCTTGGGTTTGCGTCTTTATGAAAATCAAATGGTTGTGTGGGCAGAACCTGGTAACCATAATATTCCTGAAGAACACCCACTACATTTTCAATTTCATGTCCAGCTCTCAGGGAGTTATGGGCTGTTAGTTGTGGTGGTGGAAATATGAGAGGATCAGGATTATAACTACTTGAAGGATCTCCAATCATGATTTGATTCAATTTATTCTGTTGATCCAACGCCTGTGCGTCTGCACCAGGGGGCACCACTGATGTTGGATTCATCAGCCGACCTTTAGAAACTGTGAACTGACCATATTTACCGAGATTATAAACATCGGATACTGTTAATCGTTGGCTCAGCTTTACAAGCATGCACTCATAAGATTCCAGTTCATCTTCTGATGTTAATGGCAACAAAATTTCAGTAGGTTCTGGAATCAAAACATCTTTTTCAAGGACAGCAATACCATTTGCAGGGGAAATTTCAGTCATTGATTTGTATTCTTTCACCTTACCAATGACACGAACCCTATCACCCAGGCAAACATCAATATCATTATTATAAACCATAATACCTTCAGATGTCATTGGATCATTGTCTGGTGTTTCCGATTGGACAAAAAATCCACTTAACTCAGTATCTTCTTGAAAATCAGCAGTAACAATGCCTTCAATAGTGACAGTCTCACCTGTCATGGGACTTTCATCTCCACTTCCCTGGATAGCTGAAATTGCGACGATATTGGTATCATTAATAATAACTACTTTTTTCGTCGATGTATCACTATTGCCATTGACATCAGTCACTGTAAGGGAAAAAATCAATTCTTCTGTATCATTATCAATTTCCGGTGCTGTAAATGATGCTACCGACGCATTGGCATCTTTAATTGTAACAGATGTGCCACTGGTTTGCTCCCAATGATATTCAATAATAAGCCCATTGTTGTGCGTGGAGAAACTTCCATTTAAAACAACATCAGTATTTTCAGCCGCGCCTTGTTCTGGTCCAGGATTTGATTCAGGTTTGATATCCTGTGGATCATTGCTACCAGAGATTTCATAAACAGTTGTGGTGCCACTGACCTCATTTCCCAAAACAACCAGAGCCTTACCTGTGGGACTGTCTTCAGCGGAAATGAATAAAACGCCCTCAGGAGAAACATCTTCAGCCAGACCGGTTTCTAATTCTTGATCCAGATTTTGTCGTGTCAAAAATTTGACGTATGCTGGATTGTAAGGATCAGTGACATCATAGATCATCAGACCGCTAAAACGTTCCATACCAATGAATGCGTATATACGACCATCAACTGTTCCTACTGCAATGCCTTCGGGCTCTGTGCCTTTGTCATCACTTCGATTGTCGATCATCAATGATTTTTCAGAGTCACCATAGCGCAAAAACAGGATTGAATTGACAATCTCTTCAAAGTCATTTTGGCTGTCATACACTTGAATGAGCTGATCACCATCCTGTTTCCAAATAGAAAATGATCGTGCGCCATAAGAAAATAAGCGGTCATAATCGCCATCACCATCATCATCACCAATGACTGTGGAAATTTTGAGACGACCCAGATTATCTGAATCCTGAAGATCTTCAGCATTGGGAAATGCTGTTGGATCCAGGTCCAGATCTTTTACACGTTCTTCTTCGCTAAAACCATCATAATCTCGGCTATCTCCTTCATTGGCAGTAACAATGTAATGTGTGTCACCAACCTTGAAGGCATCAATACTGTCTGGCATATACATGCCAAAAATTGGCCAGGTTTTCATATTGACCTGGTCGTCTTTATCGCTGACATCCAGGCTATTTTCAGGGAGACTGTGATCTTTAAAACCATAGGGCAGAATGTGGGTGATTGTTTTTGAATCAATATCCAAAACAGCCAGTGCGTTATTTTCCTGCAATGTAATCCATGCAGTTTTGGAATCTTTTGAAACAGCAATATATTCGGGTTCAACATCCTGAGCCACTGTTGAACCTGGGCCAAATATTCGGACACCTGCTGCCTGAAGGCTATCTTTTTGACTATTAAATGCTTTGAAATCTGCCTGATATGCAACTGCCTGATCAACGCCATTGGCAAGATCAATAATAGTAACAGAACCTTCAGGGTCGTTGTCGTAATCATCATTGGGTTCACCTTCGTTTGCAACCAGGATTTTGGTGCCATCAGGTGAAAATTTAATCATATCCGGCAATGCGCCGGCATCGAAACTTTTTATCCAATTGCCATCTGCATCAAACAAAACAGCTTTTCCTGGGGCCTGTTTGTCATTGTCTTCAACAGCAACTGCCAGAATACCATTATAAAAAGCGCAGCTATTGGCAGCCTTACCATAGGGAGATAAATCAATCTTTTTAATTCGATGAATCATGAAAGGATCGCTCATATCCATAATATCAATACTGCCATCTGCACCATTTACCATGAAAAGGCGTTGTGATTCTGGATCATAGGATGGGATTTCAGCTGCACTGACATCCAGTTTCTGGGTATCAAATGTGCCTAAAGGCATCATGCTGATTTGTTCTGAAGGTGTATCTATCATATGCATGTAATAGACACCGGTATCGTCTGGCGGATGAAGGATTTCCATATGGCTGGCATAAGCCTGAAAAACTTCAGCATCGACAAAACCAGTATCTTCGCGAAGTCCCTCTGCGTCTTTTAAAACAGTGTAACCATCACCACCGCCAGCAATATAGTTGTTGGTTGCCACCATGTATTTCTGGTCTGAAATCACTGGAACAAAATCGCCGGATGCATTTTTTATCATCAGTCGAACAATACGGTCTCCCACTGGTTTTTCCATATTTACACTGAATCTGGCCCGGCCCACATAGGGGAATGCACCACCTGAGCGCCCTACACCAATTTCCAGTGCTGCTTTGATTTCACTGCCGGTTAATTCAAGAACATACAATTGATTGCCAAATGGCAACAATGTATAAACATCTGCTACAGTGAGGTTGCCATCTGGAATATCAATTCGGACACCGCCTGCGTTTTGAATGGACATATCCACATGAATACCGCTTTTTTCACTGGGAAACCAACACATGGCTTCACAAACATGCGGGGCAATCAAGCTGCCTTTCATCAATATTTCTCCGGTTGTATGTTTACCGGGTTCACGAAGGTGAAACAGCGGTTCAGATACACTGGCCACAACTGTCTCTTTGAATTGGTCAATTGCTGGTTTATATTCAGTATCCAAAGTATGTTGGATATCTGAATCTGGTGTAACAATATCAATATTTGGATGATGATCAATAAATTCAACCAGTTTATTTGCAACCTCTGCAGAGACTTCAACTTTGACGCCCTGATCATTCTTTTGGAGAAAAGAATCTCCAGCCAGCAAAATGGGATTGCCTGCACAGGAAATGATATCACCATTATTATCAAAGGAAACATCCAAAACACCCAGGACTTTTCCCCACTCCCAGGCCTGAGCCACACAAACCGCATTGCCTGATTGATCCTGAGTGACATATGGATATGGACCTTCACCGCTTAAGCCCAAATCTTCCATATCACCCAAAAGCGTATGTGAATGGCCGCCAATAATGACATCAATGCCAGTGACAGCCTCAGCAAGACGAATATCCTCATGAAATCCCATGTGGGTAAGGGCTACAACTTTATCGATACCCTTTTCCGCAAGCTCATCAATGATCCTTTGTGCAGATGCCACTTCATCATCAAAGGAAATATGATCGCCTGGGCTGGATATTTCAGACGTTCGGGCTGTAGTCAAACCAATAACAGCAACAGTTTGTCCACTTATTTCCTGTGTGATATAGGGCGGGAATTGATCTGAAACATGGGGATCGTTTTGAACATTCAAATTGCCAGAAATAATTGGAAAGTTTGCACGTTGTGCAAATGATGCCAATGTTTCTGGCCCGCGATCAAACTCGTGATTGCCTAAGACCATTGCATGAAAACCAATTTCATTGAGGAAACGAAAATCCGCTTCACCTTGAAATTGCGTAAAATACAATGTTCCCTGAACAGCATCGCCTGCATGCAAAACAAGTGCATCAGGCTTATACTGCTTAATCTCTCTCACCTTTGTTGCCATGCGGGCAATTCCTCCCAGGCTCAAATACGTCTTTTGCCCATCAAGAACCAGACTGGTAGATGTTTCTTCCAGATGAGAATGGGTGTCATTGACATGGATGATTGTCATTTCCATGCCAAAGGCAAGACCGGAAAATGCCAATAATGCGGTTGTGAGCATAAACATTTTCAGCAAAGTTGTTTTTCGTGCGTAATTAATAAACATGTTGTAACCTCCTTATTACATAAACATTGAAATATCAATGGATAACGCACAATGATACCCATTGATTATAAATATATAATCCTACAAAATGCATGTATATTGATAATTCTTATGAAAAGTTCAAAATTTGAATACATACAAGTTTTATTGTAGGATGGGTCTGTAAATAGATGGTTACAACTTAATTAGATTTGTGTGAGCATTGAGCATATGCTCCCCACGCTTCAGCGTGGGAATGCATTCCTAGAAATGGCGGAACAGTTACGCAAAGGTTTTGAATTTTTTTTGAAAAAATATTTAACCCCAAAAAAGCAGAGAAATAAAAAAAAGAGGTCTGAACATATGAAAATTTACACTGTTTCAAAATAAACTGTAAACCTTACACTTCAATTATGTAATGACATCCCTCATGTAAACACTAATTATTCAATAAATACAGGCACTTTATAATGATTCAACAGTCCTGGCATACTTGCTGCTATTCAATTAAAACAATGGTCATAATAACTCAAAATCGAACAGGCTCGGACGTTTTAGCCAGGTCGGATCTGGCGAAACTGTCCGGCCTGGGCGATTTTCTTAGCCCTTAGAAATCTAAAATGAAAACCAACACTATGGAGGTAAGGGATGAAAACCGATCATAAAAAAAATTATCATGTTGTATTTAAAAATAGATATGTCTCAAATATTGATCCAAAAATTGCCCAACGAAATTTTGTATTACAGTTTAAAATTCCAGCCAATGCGACCAAACGCATCTTTTCAGGAAAACGAATTCGCATCAAAAAAGGGATCAGCCAACAGTCAGCACTAAAAGTTCAAGACAAATTATTTCAGATGGGCATTTTATGTGATATTGAGTTAGATGCAACCCCGGTAGCCAAACAAACAAAACCGGCGGTCAAACAACTGGCCAGCCAACCTAAACATAAGGCAATCTCAGCCGATTCAGACGCTGATGAAGACGATGAAGACGATGAAGACGTTGAAGCGGATTTTGATCTGGCAGATATATTAATGCAGGCAGGATCCACAGAGATTGATACAAAAAATACAAAAAGTATTATTGAAGTGATCAAATGTCATGAAAATAATATTATCGATATTCAATATCTTCAGAAAAAGCAAAAATATATTGATACAAACAGCCATTTTTGTCTGGCTGAACATGACAGGAATCAAAATGCGTATTTTTATTTTGATGATTTTATACAAGGCAGTATACATAACGCAGATCAAACAACAATTGAAACAGAAGCAATGCGAACATCTGCCAATTTAAGTAAACAATCAAAACGCATTTATCGGAGTATCATTCCAGATGATGGTTATGTCGCCTTATCAGATGATTTACATACCTATTATCTTCGAAAAAAAACATCCCATTATCTGCCCCCTCAGGCAATTCCCAAAAAGCCCAAATCATATGCAATGAAAAATATTACAAGATCCATTGTTTGCCATTTTTTAATTATTGTGCTGATTGGGATGTTTGTTTCCTTTGAAAAACAAGAAACAAGCCAAAAGCCACGTTATGCCAAAATTGCAGGAAACAAAATTCACGATTTACAAAAACTCCGCAAGCAACGACAAGAAAGCGTTCGTCCTAGAAAAACAGAAATTGTTCAAATGACACCCCAAAAAACTGTTCCTGCTGCGAAAAAAGCACCAGTCAAAAAAAAATCAAAGAAAGTGGCAAAAAGGCGGGTTGATTTAAACAAATCCAATACAGTTGCAAAAAATCAACGCCTTGGAAAACAACACAAACAAAAACAACCCAAAGTAGCTGTAAAATTTTCAGGAAGGCAGACAGGCAAACGTGCCAGTAGTCAGACTCAAACAGGTTCTGGTGGTGGCACTGTTGGCAATGTGTCAACACCAGATATCAAGCAAAAAGGGCTTTTGGGGATGATTAAAGATACTGGTCTCGGCCTGCTTCCCAATGAAGCTCTGGCAGCAGTAACCCAGCTGGATACTGTTGATGTTTTGGGCAGTTTTGACACTGATACATTAAAAATAGGGGGGGTTAAGGGAAATGTGGGAGACAGAAAGGTTCAAATGCCCATTCATAGTGGTGGTGGTCGTGTCAATACAAAAGGATCGCATCAAGTGTTAAGAACTGGCGGTGGTGATGGCACTGGCGGAAAGGGTTCTGGTGGCGGCAAACAGGTGGGAGAACTTGCCAGAGGCAATACAGGTAATAATGCTGTCAAAGCAATGATTCGGGCCAATTTTAAACAATCGGTCCATCGTATTCATGGGGGCGGTATGAGCCGTGCGGCAGTTAAGAAAGTAATTGATCAGCATATTGATGATATCTCTTATTGCTATGAAGTTGCATTGATTTCTGATCCATCAATTGTTGGCAAAGCGGTTTATGAATGGCACATTTTGCTGGATGGTTCTGTTGGTGATGTTCATATATTGAATGCATCCATTCAGAATCAACAGATTTTGGGATGCATCAAAAAATCGATTAAAACCTGGCGTTTTCCTCAACCCCATCAATCACAAGTTCTGGTTTCCTATCCCTTTGTGTTTGACATTGTGGGGTTTTAGAGGGGAGTTGGGGGGAATTGGGGAATTGGGGGCTGCCCCCAATTCTAATCCCCCCAGAGTAACAATAATTACATGGTATTAACCATCATATTCCCGACTTTTGAAAGAAACTGACCTGGATTTTCAACTTTGCCGCCTTCTCCAATCACAGCCAGATCGTAGATGATTTGTATGAATTCACTCACTTTTTCATCTTCCTTATTGGCTTTAAACATGTCATTTAATCGGACTGTAACCGGATGATCCATATTGATTTCCAAAATGCGTTTGGTTGAAGGTGAATCATGTCCGGCGGATTTCATAATTTTTTCCATATAAGAACTCATGTCGTATTCATCACCAGCAAGACAGGAAACAGATTCTTTTAATCGAACAGAAGGTTTGACATCTTTGACTTTATTGTCAAGGGTCTTTTTAATATGTTCAAACAAGTCGGAAAATTCTTCTTTCTTTTTATCATCCACTTTATCGATATTCAAATCGCCTTTTTCAGCACTTCGGAGTTTCTTTCCTTTGTATTCAGTCAATGATTGCACAACCCATTCATCAACATAGTCAACCATCAGCAAGACTTCATAATTTTTTTCTTTGAGTTTTTCAATGGCTGGACTGTTCATTAAAGTGGATATTTTTTCGCCGGTAAGATAGTAGATTTCATTCTGATCCGATGGCATATGATCCACATAATCTTTCAACGAGATCATTTTATCATCTGATTTACTGGTCTTGTATCTCAATAAGTCTGATAATTTTTCTTTGTTTTCCCAATCAGTATGGATACCTTCCTTAAGGGTAATACCAAAATTATCATAAAATTTCTTATATTTTTCATCATCCATAGCGGCCAAAGTATCCAGAACCTTTTTCACAATATTTTTCTTGATATTGCGAACAATATGATTTTGCTGTAACATTTCTCTACTGACATTCAGATCCAGATCCGACGAATCAACAACACCTTTTATAAATCGCATGTATTCGGGCATGAGATCCTGGCAGTCATGCATAATAAACACACGTTTACAATACAAATCAACGCCATGCTTTTTGTCTCTGTTGAACAAATCAAATGGTGGCATGCCCGGGATATAAAGAAGGGCATCATATTCAGTGGCGCCTTCCATTTTCATGTGAATCCATTCCATTGGTTCGCCTGGATCATGGCTCAAATGCTTGTAAAATTCTTTGTATTCATCATCTTTGACTTCATTCTTGGATTTAGCCCATATGGCTTTCATGGAGTTAAGTGTTTCTTCTTCGATAATTTTTTCAGGCTTTTGTTCAATGGGTTTGCCATCCTGATCCAGAATTTCGGGTTCTTTGTCAGCAGGTTTGCCATCAGGACCTAGGATTTCAGAATCTTTCTTCTGGTCATCATCATCTTTGTCATCGTCTGTTGGAACTTCTTTTTCAACATCCATGACAATGGGATAGCCGACAAAGTCCGAATGGCGTTTGACAATGGATCGAATGGACCAGTCCTGAGTCAAATCCATATCGCCTTCATCTTGCTTTTTGAGGGAAACAGTCACCTCTGTGCCGCGAGATTCTTTTTCAGCTTCAGAAATGACATATGTACCATCGCCCTTGGAAATCCATTCCCATGCCTGATCTGATTTTGCAGAACGTGTCAAAATACGTACTTCTTTTGCAACCATGAACGCACTGTAAAATCCAACACCAAATTGACCAATTAATTCCGGTGTCAATGCTTCTTTATTTTCTTGAAGCATTTTGAGGAAAGATTGGGTACCACTGTGGGCAATGGTGCCAATATTCTCAATTAACTCATCCCGAGTCATACCAATGCCATTATCTGACACTATTAATGCATTATTATCTTTATCCGCTATAAGTTTGATTTTGAATTCAGTGTCATCACCCAGAATGTCAGGATTCTTTTGTGATTCAAAGCGAATTTTATCAATGGCATCTGATGAATTTGATATCAATTCACGTAAAAAAATTTCCTTATTTGAATATAATGAATTGATAATCAAATTAAGCAATTGTTGGACTTCTGTTTTAAATTCAAATGTTTCTTTTGAATTTCCCATATTTCTCTCCTTTAAGTCTTAATTATTGGCGCAACCCAAATTATTTAGTTGCGCTAAAATCTATGGTTTTTTTTAAAGTTATTATTAATAACAAAAATAATAATGCACAGGGATTGAAAAGCAAGGGGGAAAATTCAAAATTGAGGATATTCTTACTGAAGTTTGTTTAGTTTTCCTTTACACGGGCGCAGTTTAGGGGAAGTGAATTTCATACAAGGAATACTCAATCTCGGCAATTGTAAGAACAGTGTAGGGGCGATATCTTTGTAGACTGGGACTTTAGCCCCAGATAATTGATCACACATAGTTTCTTAGCCCCGATAAGGGCGATATAAATCTGTTGATTGCTGGAAAAGATGTCGCCCCTATGGGCTAAGAATAAACTAAAACAAATGTAATTAAAAAACAATTTACTACGATATACCCGAAAACTTATGACCGCTTATACATATTTCGCCTGGATATGTCTAGTGGATTAACATGACAGAACCTGTTTATCTTAATTATTCGCTTCGTCTATGGGGCAGACCCAATAGGATAAAAAAATATATTTACAAAATTGTTTCAATCTT
>Ga0272440_1001899_pt1 | contig 16666 bp, 10 predicted proteins | sample SSMMMBAug17_FD_192440 | JGI IMG/M metagenome (GOLD analysis project Ga0272440, IMG submission 192440) | Marine sediment archaeal communities from Little Sippewissett salt marsh, Falmouth, MA, United States - SSM-MMB-Aug17 | ecosystem: Environmental > Aquatic > Marine > Wetlands > Sediment ... | reverse complement strand
GTAAATCTTCAATGATGAAAAATTTTGAATCAGCCAATATTCCTGATAAAGATTTTTGCTGCAAATATTTTTGTCCAATTTCTAATGATGAAAACAAGGTTAATGCTGTTGTTATGCTTGACTTTGGGATTCCTATTTTAGAAGGACTTGAAGAACAGCTTGATAGGTCTAATGCTTTCTTAAGAAATTTAATTTTAAGCTCTGTAGATGGTGTTTTAGCTGTTGATAAAAATGGAAAGATTATCATTTTTAATGATGCTGCTGCTGAAATATCAGGTTACAGCATTGAGGAAGCTCTTTCAGATATTGATATAAGAGATGTTTATCCTGGTGATGGAGCCAGAGATATTATGCGAAATCTCAGGAGTGAAGAATATGGCGGTAAAGGAAAATTAAAATCATATAAAGTAGATATCATAAGAAAAAATGGAGAAATCATTCCTATAATGTTAAATGCTTCGATAGTTTATGAAGGCGATAAAAATGTTGCATCAATTGGATTTTTTCATGATCTAAGAGAGGATATCCACATTAAAAAGGAACTTGAGAAAACTCAAATTCAATTACTTCAAGCTGAAAAAATGGCCTCGCTTGGTAAACTTGCTGCAGGCGTTGCACATCAGCTTAATAATCCATTAGGCGGTATTACTCTTTTTACAAAGCTTGTCTTAGAAGAATATGATCTTGAAGAAGGTGCAAAAGAAGATCTTCAAAGAATACTCAGAGATGCTGAACGATGCAGAGAAACAGTTAAAGAACTTCTTGAATTTGCAAGACAAACAAGACATTTAATGAGACCTCATGATATAAATAGAGCCATTTCAAGAACTTTATTTTTACTTGAAAATCAAACCATATTTCATAATATAAAAATTGAAAAACAGCTTCAAGATGATTTGCCTATAGTATCAGTTGATATCCAGCAAATGAATCATGTTTTTATGAATATTATTTTAAATGCAGCTGATGCTATGGAAGGAAAAGGGGTATTAACAGTAAGTACTAAAAATTTATTGGAAGAGAAAAAAATTCGAGTTGAAATTATTGATACCGGACCAGGAATTAAAGAAGATGTTTTACCACATATTTTTGAACCTTTTTTTACCACTAAAGAAGAAGGAAAAGGAACTGGACTTGGACTTAGTATGGTTTATGGAATTATTGAAAATCATGGCGGGAAGATATCTGTAAAAAGTAAAATAAATGAAGGTACTAAATTTATTATTGATTTACCTTTAATTGAGGATGAAATATAAGCTGTGCAACACAAAAAAGTTGCACTTTATTTCATTTAAAGATTTGAGTGCATTTTTAGCCCTGAAAGGGCGTAGCATACCAGCCCAGGGCAACGCCCTGGGTCAGAACATTTCAAGGTTTTGAGCCCTGTAAGGGCGTAACATAAAATAACAATAATAAAAGGTAGTCCATTTATGTAACGCCCTTACAGGGCTAAAAATTCTTTTTTATATTTTCCCAGGGCGCTGCCCTGGGCTGGTATGTTACGCCCTTTCAGGGCTAAGAAATTAGTGCAACTTTTTCGTGTTGCACCCATATAAGCTGTTGTATAAAACATGACTTGTTCTAACAGATTTTGTGGTGGTGGTAGACATATCTTAGGAGGGCTTAAATTCATAGTCTGGAGTCCCAAGTCTTTAGATTTGGGCCTCAAAAAAATACAAATGAAAGATATCTGACGCCCAAATCTAAAGATTTGGGACTCCAGTCTAGAAATTTATGAAGTCTTAGAATTATTGACTCACCACAAAATTCATTAGAATCAGAAATATGAATACATATTAGGAGGAATTTATTTTGCAAAATAGTGAACATGAAATACGTGTTTTAATAGTAGATGATGAGCAAAGTATAAGAATTGGATGCCAGAGAATACTAAAAAGAATGGGATGTATTGTTAAAGATGCTGCTTGTGGAGAGGACGGCCTTGAAATTCTTAAAAATGAAGAAGTCTCAATTGTTCTTCTTGATTTAAAAATGCCGGGAATAGATGGAATTGAGGTTTTGCGCAGAATAAAACAAATGGATGAAAATGTAATGGTAATTATTATGACTGGTTTTGCTACTGTTGAAACAGCAATTGAAGCTATGAAGCAGGGTGCGTATGATTTTATCCCAAAACCATTTGAACCTGATCATGTTAGACTTGTTGTTGATAGAGCCAGAGAAAAAATTATTCTAAGAAGAGAAACTGAAAAACTTGAAAAAGAACGTAGAAGAACTTTACTTGATTTAGGCACAGAAAAAAGTCGTATTAGAAGTATTATTGAAGCATTACCAAATGGAGTTATTGTAACGAATGCTGAAGGCAAAGTTGTTCTTATGAATCCTGCGTTTTTAAGACAATTAAAGCTTGATCCTGAGCTTAAAACTGGAGAATCTATAAAAAATTATATTAAAGATGAAGGCCTTTGCGATTTAGTTATGAATATTTCTAAAGGAATTGATGGTTCTCCTGAAAAAATTTATACATATGAATTTTCAGTTCCTGAAAATAAATACTTTTTGGCAAGAGGAAGATCTGTTTTAGGTGAATATAATGAATATCTCGGAGCAGTTATTATTTTAATAAATACAACTGCATTAAAGGTTCTAGATCAACTAAAATCAGAATTTGTTGCAAAGGTTTCTCACGAATTACGATCTCCCCTTTCAACTATTCATGAACAATTGGCGTTAGTTCTTGGCGAAATGGCTCAAGAAGAACAATCTGAAAAAGAAACACATTTATTAAGTAGAGCAAAAGAAAAAACTCAAGGACTTATTTCACTTATTGGAGATTTACTTGATCTTTCTCGTATTGAAGCTGGTTCAACAGGCCAGGAATTTAGAGAAATTAAAATAGAAGAACTTATTGGAAGCATTGTCGATTTTTTAAATACCAGAGCAAAAAAGAAAAAACAAATTTTAATTTTAGATAAACTGCCTGATAAACCAATTCCAAAAATTACAGCTGACCCAATGGCTCTTGAAAGTATATTTGGAAATTTAATTACTAATGCAATTAATTATACTCCAGAGGGTGGCGAAATTCACGTAAAAATAGAAGTTTATGATAATAATATTTGTATTTATGTTATTGATAATGGATTTGGTATTGATTCAAAATATAAGGAAAAAATATTTGATCGTTTCTATCGGGTTAAAAATGAAAAAACACGATATATTACTGGAACTGGTCTTGGACTGCCAATTGTGAAAGGATTAGTTGACTCAATAAAAGGAAAAATCGAGGTGGATAGTACTCCGGGAGAGGGATCAACATTTAAAGTAATTCTGCCGCTTGAAAATTTTAGTTAAGAAGCTGGGAAATCCTATTGAATAGTGGACGCAATGGACAAAGTGGACGCAGTGGACAAAACCAAAGTTGGACGATAATATCTTAAGTGTTAGTCTGTGTTTGTCCGTGTCAGTCCGAAAAACTAAAGTTGAACGATAATAATTCGCGGTGTCCTCTTTGTCCACTGCGTCCACTGCCAAAAACATTAAAAATTATATGGATATTTCTTAATAAAAAATCCACCAAATAATAAATATAAGAATCATCATTTAAGGAGTCAAAAATATGAGTGAAGGTTTAACATGGACAGTATATGATGCCAATACAATGACTCAGGCAGAAATATATGGCAAGGTTTTATGTGAGATTGGAAAAAAAAATGAAAAAATTGTCGGACTTTCTGCTGACCTTGCAAAATCAACAAAAATTGGTCTTTTTGCTGAAAAATTTCCTGAGCGTTTTTTTAATGTTGGTATTGCTGAGCAAAATTTATTTGGAATTGCTGCAGGTCTTGCTAAATCAGGACTTATACCATTTGTTTCTACAATGGCTGTTTTTACATCTATGAGAGCATGTGAACAGGTAAGAACAGATATCTGCTACCAAAACCTTAACTGTAAAATAATTGCAACTCATGCTGGGACGTCTTTTGGTCAGGCAGGTACAACTCATCATTGCACAGAAGATATTGCTATAATGAGATCTTTTGCAAATATGACTGTTATTGTCCCTGCTGATGGAATTGAAACTGCTAATGCAATAAAGGCTTGTGTTGATTATCCAGGTCCGGTCTATATAAGAATTGGCAGAGGCTTTGAACCTAAATTTTATGATAATGAAGACTATGGTTTTGAAATAGGCAAAGCTATTACACTTGTAGATGGTTCTGATATTACCCTGATTTGTTGTGGAACTACTGTTCTTCAAGCTGTCGAAGCTGCCAGACATTTAAAAGAAAATGATGATTTAAGTGTAAGAGTTTTGAATTTACATACAATAAAACCTATTGATAAAGATGCAATTTATGAAGCTGTTTGTGAAACTCGAAGAATTATTACATTTGAAGATCATAATACTATTGGAGGACTTGGAAGTGCTGTTGCCGATATTATTGCAGAAAGTGGCAAAGGCTGTGCTTTTGAAAAGGTTGGTATTCCTGATTGCTTTTGTATTGTAGGATACCCTGATGATCTTCAAAATTATTATAAATTAGATTCTGATGGAATTATTGAAAAGGTAAGGATTGTCATGGGGAAAGATTTTGAAGAAGATGATGATTGGGAAGATGAGGTATAATTATGGTAAATCAAACTGATATTATTAAATCTACAATTATTTTAAGAGCAATGCTGCCTGTTATGAAAATTCTTGTGTCTGATGATAAAAAAATGAATGCAAAATTTTCTGGTCTTAATGCAAAAGTTCAATTTAAAGCTAAAAATGATAACGATGAAACTGGTGCATGCCTGATATTTAAAGAGGGTAATCTAGAAATCGAGCAGCGTATTTGCAGTAATCCTGATATTGAATTTACCTTTTCTGATATTATTAAAATGAATGATTTTTTTTGTGGTAAACCAGTTTTACCAAAAATTTCAGGCTGGTTAAATTTTTTTCTACTTGTAAAAATATTTTTTCTTTTATTTGGTATGAAAATTTTAATGCCTGATTCCAGACCCAATACACCTGAAAAAAAAAGACTTAAAGTAAAAATGTCCTTTTATATGATCACTACAGCATTGAGCCAATATAATAAAGCTGGTGATTCTGAAATGGTTAAATGGACTAAGAAACAACCTGATCGTATTTATCAAATAAGTGTTGATGAAGATATAGCAGCATATCTAAGAATAAAGGCAGGAAAATCAAAAGCAGGAAGAGGAACATATACAAAAAAACGACCATTTGTTCATTTAAAGTTTAATGGTGTTGATGGTGCTTTTCCTGTTGTAATGAATGATGTCGATATGGTAACTGCTGTTAGAAATGGCTTATTAGTAATTGAGGGATCTCCTGAATATGGCCGAGATTTAGGTGATTTCATGGTAAGAATTCAAAATATGCTTGTTTAATTTTCTTATAAATTTGTTTTTTTGTTTTTTGAAAGGATATATTAAAGTGAATTATAATTTGTGCCCTAAATCAAATATTTTAGTTGTTGACGATGAACCAATAAATTTGAGAATAATCATTGATTTTTTAAAAACTCATGGCCATTTTGTAAAAGCAGCTATTGATGGCAAAAAAGCTTTAGAAATAGTAGAAAAAAATAAACCTGATCTAATTTTACTTGATATTATGATGCCTGGATTGAATGGATTTGAAGTTTGTTCTATTTTAAAAAAAAATAATGAAACAAAGCATATACCTGTTATATTTATAAGTGCTTTACATGAAACCATAGATAAAGTTAAGGCTTTTAACTTAGGTGCTATTGATTACATAACAAAGCCCTTTGAATATGAAGAAGTAATTGCAAGAATTTGTACTCATTTAAAATTAAAAAAAATTCAAGAGGAATTTAAAAAACAAAATAAAATTCTTAAAAAAGAAATTATAGAACATAAGAAAACTCAAAAAAAATTAGTACAAACTAATGAAGAATTAAAAGATGTTCTTTCTCAACTTGCCTTTCGAAATAGAGAACTGGAACAGGAAAAAGAGTTTGCGAAAAATATCTTTAATAATATTATAAATCCAAGTTTTATTGATTTTTCTAACATAAAATATCTTATTTCTCCAATATCTGTCTTTAATGGAGACCTGTTGATTGTTGCTAAAAATTTAGCCGGAGGTCAATATATTGTTCTTGGAGACTTTACAGGTCATGGTCTAAAAGCAGCTGTTGGGGCTATACCTGTTTCAGATCTTATTTATGCAATGAGTGCAAAGGGTTTTCCAATAGAAAAAATTCTTTATGAAATTAATAATAAGCTGCATAAAATTTTACCTACAGATGTATTTTTTTGCTGTTGTTTTATTGAATTAGATACAAAACATAATCAGCTTAGAGTTTGGAATGGCGGTATGCCTGATGTTTATATTTATAATAATATTAAAAATTCAATCAGAAGGATTAAATCAAATCATCTTCCACTTGGAATAATTCAAAAAGATAAATATGATTGGAATGTTGAAACATTAGATATATGTGAAGATGACCTGATTGTATTATATTCTGATGGACTGCTTGAATATACAAATGTTAAAAAAGAAATGTTTGGTGAAGAGAATTTAGAAAAATGCTTTATTGATAATAAAGATCCAGGAAATTTATTTGATGAAATACAGGAAAGCCTTAAACGATTTTGTAATGGAGTTTTACAAAAAGATGATATTACTCTTGTCGAAATTTCATTTAATGCCCCAAAAAGCCAGCTTACTCCAAGTATTACTGGTTCAAACTCAAACTCAACAGAAACAGATAATGCTCCTGTTGAAACTGAACAAAAAAGTACCTTGAGGCAATGGAAACTTGTTATGGAATTTAATGCTATAGTTTTGAGAATAGCAGATCCTATTCCAATGCTGATGCAGCTTGTATTAGAAAAACCTGAATTTGAAAAATTTAAAGGTGAGATTTATACAATTTTATCAGAGCTTGTTAATAATAGTTTAGATCATGGTATCATGGGATTAGACTCATCATTAAAACAAAAGCCGGATGGATTTGCTAAATATTATAATGAAAGACAAAACACTTTATCACAATTAGATAAAGGCTATCTTAAAATTGATATGGAGCATACCCCATACAAAAAAGGCGGAAAATTTATTTTTAAAATTGAGGACAGCGGCTCGGGATTCGATTATAATGAAGTTTTATCAAGACCTGCAGATGTTAATCCAGGAATTTTTAGTGGCCGGGGAATACTTCTATTAAAATCACTTTGTCATAAACTCATCTATAAAGGTATTGGTAACAATGTTGAAGCTGTTTATCTATGGGGTGAAGATACTTGAAGATACTTGTCATAACCCTTATTGAAAATGGAAATTATTTCAGATTTTGCAATATATAGATCAAATCTAGAATAGTAAGCTTATTATTTTCATTTATACTTGCTTCCGGAATAACTGAACCATTATAAATATCTGACAAAATTTGTAACATAATAATTGCATCATCTAATTGAATTATATTATTGCCATTTAAATCACCTTTTAATGTATTTTCTAAAGATGATTTTACTTTTAAAATATATTTTTTATCAATTATTTTTTTAGGATATGAAGAATCTACTGCTCGAATGTAAAATTCAAAATCCCCAACTTCATTTAATTGAATAGTTCCTGTTAAATGCCTTAAGTCAGGATTTATAATAAGGTCTTGCGGCAAAATCCCTTTTAATAGATAACATGTATAATCTGGTTTTCCTCCTGCAAGTTCAATTGATTGAGAATAGAGCTGGCCAGCTTCACCATAGCTTAACTTTTCTGTAAGTATAACAAAATCTTTATAAATGGTAATAACAAAATCCTTTGATGCTGATTGAATAGGAATACTACTGTCACTTAATTGCAGCGTAAATGAATAAGTTCCAGAGCTGTAAGGTGTACCCTCAATAATTGCTAACCTTTCATTATAGTTGATATTCAAGCCATCAGGAAGAGAGCCATTGGTTATATTCCAGTTAAAAGGAGATATCCCATTTTTAGCGTTTATTTCAGCATAATAATAATTATTTATATAAGAATCTTCGATTTTTGATGTTCCAATAAAGAGTTCCTCATTATGTACTTTTATATTGTAATTTATTTCATCAAATTCTGATAAATCTCCATAACTGAGTCTGATAGTGAAATCTGAAAATTCAGTTTTTTGAGGAATTCCATATAAAACTCCAGTATTCTGATTAAAATATAAACCATCTGGAAGAATTCCTTCAGTTATTTCCCATTGATATGGCGGGAAACCTCCATTAAATGATATTTTTTTATTAAATGGGTCATTTATACATAATTCAGGAAATGACTCTGTTAATATTTTTATATTTTCATAAATATTAAAATAAAAATATTTTAAACAAGTTTTTTGTTCAGAATCTACTACCTGTATTTCGAATTCAAATTCTCCACTATTAAGAGCAACACCATAAATAAATCCTAAATCTGAATCAAGAAAAAGCCCATCAGGCATTTTTCCAGATTTTAATAACCATTTGTATGGTTTTTTACCACCATCTGCATGAAAAAACAATGCTGGAATTTCTTTGTATTTTTGCGTATCTGGTAATAATGAATTTGTAAGTATTGTTAGTTCCCTTGTTATTCTTATGCTATAGGATTTTTTTGATGTTTTTATTTCCGGGTATGAACTGTCAGATACTGTTATATCAACATTATAAACTCCAACTTGAGATGGAATACCAGAAATAATACCTGAAGATTCATCAAGAGTAATACCTTTTGGAAAAATACCTTCATATGTAAAAATAAAGGGAGGAAACCCTCCTTTAACTTTAAGATATTCATTATAATTACTATTTAATAAACCCTGACTTAAAACATATGTTTTTAAATCTAATGTTTCAGATACATAAAATTCAAAATCTTTATATGCAGTTCTGCCTCCAATATCAGTTACTGAAATAGTTATAATATTTGATTCTTTTTTAAAAGGCCGTCCTGCAATAAGTCCTTCTTCATTATCAAGATAAAGGCCTTCCGGCAAATTACCTGAAACTAAAGACCACTTATATGTTGAATTATCACCTGATGCATAAATATCGCAATTATAGTATTCACCAACATATGCGTAGTTTAATTTTTCATTTTTTATAATAAATTCATCTATTATGCTAAGATGAAAAGCCTTTTCTGTTTTAATTAGAGCACTGTCAGTTACTCTAACTTTAAAATCATATGAACCTATATTTTCAATATAACCTGATAAAACACCATTTGAATTCAATTCAACACCATCTGGTAAATTACCTTCAACAAAAGTAAATGTATATGGTGGAGTTCCGCCATATGCTTTAAACTCAAAATTATAATTTGACTGACTTATACCAGATAAAATATTTGCATCGGTTTCAAACAATAATCTTGAACTGATTTTAATATTATATTCCATTTCAGCATAGCTGCCAACATCATCTGTTACACCTACAGAAAAATAATATTCACCAGTTTCAATTGGCTGACCATAGATTGTGCCATTTTCCTTATCAAATTTAAGGCCGCTGGCTAATGTACCATTTATTATAGAAAAATCATATGGTGCTCTGCCTCCAGTGATAATAATTTTAAAAAAATAATCATTAAAAATCACAGCATTAGTGGCGTTATAGGTAAGAATATTTAGAGGCCCGGGTGCAGTAAGTCTTATATCTTTTCTTGATGATTCATTTGAAATTATTTCTATATCTTCAAGATATACAGACTGATATCCTTGCTTTGTAACATCAATATCATATTTTCCGGGAGTTAAAGCTCCTAAAGAATAAAAGCCAAGTTCATCTGTTTTTGCTACCATAGCATTACTTGCCATTACTGTAACATCTGGAATTGGATTATTACTTGAAAGATCTGTTACATATCCATATAAGGATGTTGGAAGTGAAACATTCAAAACAGTTTGTTTATTATCACTTATAACAACATTTAATTTGTGAATTGATTGATACCCATACTTTGAAAAGCTGATTGAATATGTTTTTGGGCTTATACCATTTAAAAAATAGTTTCCTTCATCATCAGTTAATGTGCTTTTATTATCGTCACTTGAAACAATTACATCGCAAAGCGGTTTTCCTGTTAAAGCATCAGTTACTTTACCAGATAAGGTCAGGGGTAATGTAATATTTAATATAGTTGATTTTTCTTCAAAAACCTCTATTGATTCTTTAGTTATTGTTAGATAATTATATTTGTTAAATTCAATATCATACATACCAGCCGCAAGATCTTCTAAAGCATAATAACCATTGTAATCAGTTATAGTCCACTTATAATTTGATGAAAAAATAGTTACACCTTCAATTCCTTTATTTGAATTATCATATACATAGCCATATATAGAGATTGGATTTGTTCTTTGTGTTATTATACTTGAATATTCACTATATACATCATTAGAATTATTTATATGACTCAATGTTTTGTTACGAATTTTTATATAATATACAACAGATGGGTTAAGATTATAAATAGTCATAGAATTTATAGTTTTATCTGTAGTAATTTTATAAAAATTAAAATCTTTTTTTATATTATCTGTGTAATAAAGCTCATATCCTCCATTTGCAATATAACTGTCTATTGTCCATTTTAATGTAATTGATGTTTTTGTTTTATCTGAAACATAAATATTTGTTGGAGTTAAGGTCTGTGTGCTTTGCCAGTTGCTGTCTATTTGTTTAGTATTTAAAAAATTTTTTAAAGTATCATTATTTGAATATAAGGCATTGTATCTAAAATCTGATGAATTTTCAAGAAGATCGGTTAAATTTAATAATGAATCAGGTATTTTACCTGAAAAAAGATTACTTCTAATATTTAAATATTTAATTTTTTCAAATGCCCCGATTGAATCAGGTAGTTTTCCTGATATCTTATTATTATGAATAGATAAATTTTCAAGATATGGCATGTAACCAATTAACATTGGCAATGTGCCATTAATTTGATTTTCATGTAATAATAACTCTTTTAAGCCTCTCATCGAATTAATCCACAAGGGAAAATCACCAGATAAATCATTATTATTTAAATGAAGTAATGTAATATTTTCAAGATTTTTAAATGAAGCTGGAATATTGCCAATAAGCATATTATTACATAAAATCAATTTCCTTAGATTTTGTAAATTTCCAAATCCTTCTGGAATATAACCTGTTAATTGATTATTATCTAAAATAAGAGAATTTAATCCATAAATATTTGCAAGCTCATCAGGAATACTTCCAACTAACTGATTATTATCTAAGGATAAATAAAGTAATTCTGATAACTGCCCTAATGATTCTGGTATTTCAGAGCCAATAAAATTATATCCAAGAGACAATCTTTGTAGTTTTGATAAATTTGATAAGCTGACAGGCAGATTTCCTTTTAAATTATTATTAATCAACCTTACTTCAATAACGTTTGTTTCAGTAGAATTACATGTTACACCATACCAATCACATTCAGTTCCAGTACTTCCAAGCCACAAATTATCTTTATTCCAACCTGGACCGCTTGTGTTCATATATAAATCAATTAAAGCCTTTCTTTCAGTTTCTGGTATATATGCAAAAGCATTGAAACTTAATAAAAAAGTAATTAATAATAACAAATAAATTTGGATTTTGTACATTTTTAAAAGCTTATTCTTTATCTATTTTACTATCGGATTTTTTATCCATTCCTGTCACCTGACAAGATGGTTTAAGTCATGTAGAAATGCCAAATTTTGGCAATATATATGCCTGCATTAAAAACCAAAAAGCAATTATGCCAACAAACAAAAGAATTTCTTTCATAACATTTTTCCCTTTTTTTACTTTGGGATAATTCCCAATTTTTTAATTTTTGCGCATAGGTCTACAAGTTTTGTGTTTTTTAAACTGTTTAATATCCTTAATGATCTTGTTCCCACGCTCCAGCGTGGGAACCTATTTCGACGCTCCATCGTCGACTGAAATAAGCCAGTAATTAACTTATCACTCGCCGCTGGAGCGTCAAAAAAATGTTCCCACGCTGGAGCGTGGGAACAAGATCGTTAAGGATATTAAATAGTTTAAAAAACACAAAACTTGTAGACCTATGCGATTTTTTGAATATGATATTATAATTATACTTTATTTTTTCTAATCATATTAAGTGTAAGTTTGTGTTTGTCAGTGTCAGTCCACACAAAATTAGAAAAAACTTTTGGCCTTGATCATGGTTTCGGCCATTTTTTATTATTGTATTTAAGCACTGAAAGCGGGAATTAATACAGATTTAGTTATAAAGATTTTGGCAAGGCGCCATATCAAAATTATCCGCAGGCATACATTAGTACGTTGAGGACGAATTTTGATATGGGAACGTAGTCCAAAATCTTTATAACTAAATCTGTATAGCCCAGTGCAATGCCCAAATGCTGTTGAATTAAGACTGGAGTCCCAAATCTTTAGATTTGGGAGTATATAATACTATTTAATTCATAAACAAATACTTGTTTTTGTTACAATTATTTCACGCCCAAATCTAAAGATTTGGGACTCCAATCCTTAATTCAACAGCATTGAGTGCAAAGCCCCGGGTAACATAACACTTAAGTCTTAGCCCTGTAAGAGCGAATTAGCTTTAATGCTCCCTTACAGGGCTATGATTTCTATAAATCGTTTCCCATGGCGTTATATTAATTCGCGCTTTCAGCACTTAAATACAAACAAATTTTTTATAGTTAGCCCAAACGATGATCAAGGCCAAACTTTTTTATTTTTGTGATAATATTATTTACAATCTATATATTTTACAGGAACAAGCCGATGACCAAGCATATCAATAGCAGCCTGCGCCTGTTCCAGTATAATATATCCTAATAGTGGTTCATATTCACCTTCTTTAGTTTCATCCATTTCCATAAATATAACTTCGTTATAAATTTTTCTAAAACCTTCAATTTTGATACCTACAGGTCCGCAAGCTTCACCTTTAATCACTTCATTGTTTGCTAATATCAGTTCAACTTTTTCCATACTTGAGAAAGTACCTAATCTACTTTTCCATGCAGATGGCAGTATTAAGCTTCCAGCACCAGTATCAACAAACATACTACATTTTATATATTTTGATTTATCTGAAGGATTGAATATTTCTACCTGTACAATAATTCTCCCCATAGTTTCCCTATTTGAAAATATTAATTAATTATGATTTAGTGATTAAAAATCCCGGGCATTTTTTGATAATCCATATAAAAGATAGTAGTTTCATTTTATTATCGTCCAATTTTGATTTTTTGTATTTCGGGTGGACAAGCACAGGCTTACACTTAAGATAATTGGAAAAACAAAAGTTGGACTTTAATAATAATTCAACTTTGGTTTTTCAAATTTAATGTGGACTGACACAGACAACCACATACTTACATTTCGCATAATTGGAAAAACCAAAGTTAGTCTATAATATTTTCAATGATACCAATAGTTTTTTGAAGTATAAACTACAGTAGAAGCAACAAATATCTGCATCTTATTTATAGCTGCAAATATAGTACTTCTACAAATAGTAAAAAATTACATTCTAAATATAAAATAAATTAAAATGCTTCAATGTTCATAAATACCTGCTAAAGCGGCAATATTTGTGCCAGGTACTTTATAAACATAAGTGTTTTTGAATGAATAAATTTTTGCTCCTGGTTTTGGCCAAAAGTATTTAACCCAGCCTTCGCCATCTTTTTTTGCAGTATAGGCGAATTCATGAATAAGAAATTTACCATTTTGGTCTTTAAAATCAATAATTCTGGGATTATCAACTATTTCAGGAACAAAAGGATGAGCTTTAATTAATTTTGTTTTTATATCCATTAAAAACACATAAGAATCTTTCCAAATAAATGGACTATCTTTTTTATTAATTAATTGTATTGCTTCATCTACCCCTTTTACCATTATAAATTGAGCAGCTTCCTTACACTTTTGAATACACTCATCCTTGGTAGCACCTTCTTGCTGTTTTGCAGCCTCTTCATCTTTCTTAGTCTGTGCATTCGAGACGCAAATAAACAAAAGGCTAAGAATTGATATCCAGAATAACACCTTAATTTTTCTCATTGTATCCTCCTTTCATAATGTCAAAAACAAATTGATTATAAAATCTGAAAAAATTGTTTTATTTTTTCAGACGAATTAAAAATATAATAATAATTAATATATAATGTTATACTAATATATTAATTGTATTAACATAAATATTTGTGAAATTCTTCAAAAAGCTTTTCATTTTCTCTGATAATCCAACGTTTAAAACTAGTAAAATTTGATGCTGAATTCAGATGTCTTTTTATTTTAAACAAAAGATATTCCTTTTCTTTATCATCAATTGTATCTTTAAAATAATCAATAAGATTATCCTGAAATGATTTTATTTCATCTAATAGTCTATTACGTAAATTTGAAGACTCAATTCTTTTTAATGGAGTATTTCCATTATAAACTTTAAGTAAAAGTTCTTTTGTATTCTGTGATTTTTCTGTATTATCTAATAATTCAATTTCTACCTTCTCAAATGGAAATGGTTTAAACCTGTATTTCAATTTTTGTTCAATTTTATCGTTTTCATCAGTGCAATTTAATATATTATCATATTTCCCTGATTTTATGTTATTGCAATGTGAACATGACCAAAACAAATTATCCCAGCAAAATTTAAGTTCAAGATCGCCTTTATGAGGTATAAAATGTTCTACATTTATGCTTGCAGGCTCTTTTTGTTCACATATATAGCATTTATTTTTGAAATCTTTTTTCAATCTTGTTAATACATCACCACATTTATAATCTCCATTTGGTTTATTTTTTTCTATTTTTAAACAAACCGGAGCAGGCTGGCTTTTTTCAAAGAACAACATAATTAAAACCTGTTTGATCTAAGTGATTTTAAGCTTATTTCCTGTAATTTTACAAGAAGTTCATTGCTCAAGTATTTAGGTACATATTTGAAATAATTTTCTAAATCTTTAAGCCTTTCTTTTTTCTCTTGATCTAATTGTTCTTTTAATAATAAATTTTCATATTCAATAATTTTACTTTTAATTATATTTGAATATTTGTCAGTGTTAAAATAACTTTCTATAATAGCATCATATGAGTAAGCAGATAAGTCAGATGTAATAATTTTATTTTCTATATCGCATATCACAGAGTTTGAGACAGAAGATAACACAAAAGGAGAATGCGTTGTTACAATAAATTGAATTTTTGGAAAAAAATCAATTAAAAATGGTAAAACTTTTTTTTGCAAGTCAACATGCAGATGAGTTTCAATTTCATCTATCAAAACAAGACCTTCCATATCATAATTTTTCACATCGTGAGCTTCCATTCTAAGAAGCAATTCTGTAACAATGCTAAATATCGCTGAGTATCCATCAGATAATGTATTAAAAGTATAAGGTTCTTTTTCATTTTCAATAATTTGAAAATTATAATTTTTTTTGTCAAAAACCAATTTTATTGAAGAGGAGTCAAAAATTTCTCTTAAACGTTTTTGAAAATTATCAAACCAGTTATCAATTTTTGATACTATTGTATCTTCTCCATCATCTTTTGCAAATGATCTATCAGCCTTTAGATTAACTATATATTGAATAAAATTTTGATTTGCTTTTTCATTTAAATTATAGCATTTTTGTAAATTTATTTTATTAATGCCAGAAGGTACATTTAAATAAATCTGTCTCCTTGCATCAAAAAAAACAATAATGAAAGTACCATTATTAGCCTTTTCCCAAAAAGTATTTTCATTAATAAATTTTATTTGTGTATTTTCTTTATGTAAAACAGTTTGAATTTCTTTATTTTTTGTTCCATGTTTAATATTTGCACGATACACATCTAACATATTACCAATACATTTATTCAGTTCTAACAGTAAACTTGTCTTCCCGCTTCCATTTTTTCCGGTAATTATTAAATGTTTTCTTTCCTTATCTGATAAAGATATTAATAAATTCTTAACAACTCTGGCTTTTTCTACATATAATTCTGAAATAAAAATTTCTTCCATGGATTAAACCTTGTTTTAATAAAAAAGGAAGTCATGACAGTTTAAAATTTTTTAAAAAATATTTTTTGCTATTATTCAATAAACTTTTATCAGTAATTTAAATTCATTCTTAATCTATGAATATACAAATTTTTACTTTTTATCAATTTCTTTTTGAAAAAAATAAATAATCAAAGAATTTAAAAATTTGAATTGCTTTAACTTATTAAAAATACTGACTATAAATTGTTATTATCTATAATAAACGTATCAATGACTATCTGATCACTAAAAAGCATAAAATTAATATTTTTTAATATTTTGAAAAAAATAAATAATCAAAGAATTCAAAAATTTGAATAACTTTAACTTATTAAAAATACTGACTATAGATTATTTTTATCTATAATAAACGTATCAATGACTATCTGATCACTAAAAAGCATAAAATTAATAATTTTTAATATTTTGAATAAAATAAAAAATCAAAGAATTCAAAAATTTGAATAAATTTAACTTATTAAAATTATTAATTATAAATCATATTTATCTTAAATAAAGAATCAATGACTATTTGATCACTAAAAAGCATAAAATTAATATTTTTTAATATTTTGAATTTATGAAAAATTTTTAAAATTTTCAAATATAATTATTTATTTTTTTTTATTTTTACTCCAA
>Ga0272440_1001897_pt1 | contig 16673 bp, 25 predicted proteins | sample SSMMMBAug17_FD_192440 | JGI IMG/M metagenome (GOLD analysis project Ga0272440, IMG submission 192440) | Marine sediment archaeal communities from Little Sippewissett salt marsh, Falmouth, MA, United States - SSM-MMB-Aug17 | ecosystem: Environmental > Aquatic > Marine > Wetlands > Sediment ... | reverse complement strand
TATAGATTATGGCGATAATGTTTTTATAGGAGTAGGCGGAGCGGCGGAAATAACAAGGTCGTTAGATTATGGAGAAACATTTTCAGCAAAACTTGAAAACGCAGCATCAACTTTTTATATAGGGGTTGCTTATGGTAACGGAGTTTTTGTAGCAGGTGGAGCGAGCGGTTTAATAGCAAGATCAGCAGGTTATATACCGCATAATTCAATCAACAACGAGCCCTTTGACATATCTTCAGCTAACCAATCCTACACGCTGCCGGCAGCCGATTCGGACGCCTACCCGATGCGCTTATCTTGGAGCGGTGGTGATGGTACTTATGCCTTGACTATTACAGGGACAATCAATGGCTATAGCGCTTGGAAAGGTAGGTTTGACGGTTCACTAACAATACACAGCGATGGTACGAATCTTTATACAGATGGCGAAGGACTTTTTGATAGTGGAACAAACGGGACCCAAACATATTACAGATATATAAACGGATACCAAGAGGCAGATATAATTATTACATTGACGGCATATCCTACAGCTGGCAGTTTCCCTGCTGGATACTGGAGCGCAACGCCAGATAGAAGCAATCTTTATAGCGCTTTATCAACCGTTGGGACTGGTTATAGTGGCGTTATCGTGCCATCGTCAACTACAGCTTTTAGCGCTTACGCTTATAATGACGTTACGACTTCACAAGTTACAACGGGAAATCACAAATATAGACTTTCAGGCCGATGGAGGGCATAATGCAACCGATTTGGATTATAGCAATAATAATTACTGGAACGATCTGTCTCTCGATAATTGCTTTTATCGTATACAAAACTGGTGTCAGTATAAACGCCACTGATAAAAGTTTTGGCATTTCTGGATCTGATAAAAAAAAGAAGTCTCCCCATGCTTCCTGTCGGTTTTCTTCTGATATTATTTTAATCCTCCAGGAACAGCGAAAAATCCAGGACGAAGTATTCTACTGGCGGCATGTTGGCATTATTCGGGAACAAATGAACTATGCCGAGCAAAAACTTGACCAAGCTTTAACGGTTTTAAATAAGCATTTTTTAATTTTATTAAAAGAAATGAACGGTGGAGATAAAACAGGGATTTCAAATAGCAATCAATATAGGCACTATGTCCAGGTTTTAAGAGAAGTTAAAATAAAAGCAATTGAAACTTGCCGTCATATAATGCGAGAAAACCATTTAGCAGACAGAACCGAGGACGAGTTTAATCTATATGAGGAAACAAAAACGACTATGATAATAGACCAAGGCTCAGACGTAATGAATTACTTATATTATGTTAAAATGGAAGGATGGCCGACCAGGGAGCAGATCTATGACCATAACCAAAAAATAAAAAATGAACTGGTGGCTCTCGGCAAAGATGCGCTCAGGCAAGCCCGGAAGATAGCGATTGAAAAAGGGACAGAGATCGAAGAAAAACAAAACGCACTTGATAAAAAAATTGAGGATTTATTCACATGAGAAAAATCTTAGGCACAAAAGACCAATATTATAATCAAACGAACAACGCCCAGGTAGAACTTATAAAAGATTACACCGGACAGAAAAAGTTTATTGCTTGCGGCCCCGAGTCTTTAGCCATGGCCTTAGATATAGCTGGCTGGGATATGTCCGTATTTACTCCAGGGGAACAGCCCGGTGATTCCTTGCTTATGGTTTACCATAATCCGCTTAACTTAAAAATATTTAACCAGGAGCGAAAACTTGATTATGACAAATGGCCACCGAACGAGATTCCTCAACTCATGGGGCCAGTAACCGAGCTGGTATTCGGTGAACGAGCCGCTTTTTTTCATTCGGCAGGCCTTAATTTTCAAACAATTAAAGATGCAATAAACGAAGGATTTCCTCTTGTTGTTTCTGGGAACTTTCCGGCAGGTGGTCACTATGTAACCGTCAAAGGTTACGATGATGACAAAGGACCGCAGGTTATTTTTAATGATCCGTTTCCTCCGCAATGGCCAGATAACAACGGATACAATAGACATATGTCTTGGGAAGAGTTTGACACAATCGTCAGTCCTTATTATAATTTAATCGTAAAGCCAAAGAAAAAAACATGGCTATCACTTTTGAAGGGGTTTATAAATGAAATGGTTTAATGATCAAAAAGGAAAGGTTTCTGCGTTGCGGATTATTGTCGTTCCTGCCGGGGTTCTCGGAATGCTATTGGTTATCGCCGGGGCTATTGCAATGTTTTTAAAACTTCCCGATGCTGGTACTGCAATTGTATCAGGGGCCGGGATGGTCGCAACTGCCCAAGGCGCAAAAGCCTGGCAAGCCCAAGCGGAAAAATAATTTATGGATAAAATCACGGCTTTTATTCAGATCATCTTATATCTAATCGGGTTTTTAATGCTCGGAGGAGGGTTGGGTTATGCTGCTGCGAAAGGCGCTTTTAATTTTAATGATGATGACGACGATGACGACTCTGGCAGCAGACCCGATCCAATTGATCCTGGACGGACTGACCGACTTGGAGATGTCTCAAAGGGAATACAACGAAGCATTGACCATATTGAAACAGGAAATGAATACGCTGAATCAGGAATTGCCAAAATTAGAGCAGGACTTGAAGAGCTACGATACCAAGATACAAAAACTCGAAAAAGAGATAAGACTCCAAAAAACGATTAGTCTTATCTCTATCGGCGCCGCTGCTGTATCGGTTCTGCTTTTGGTAATCCTTCGGTAGCGCTATTATATTCTATTTCAGATACAAGGGTAAATAAAATGCCCTTGTATTTTCTTTTTCTTTTTATCGCTGCCGAGATTGAATTATAAGGGATTCCTGTCATATCCATAAAATAAGAAATGGAAGGAAAATAGAAAACAGCTCCAGAATCTATTTCTATTTTTAAAGCCTGGATACACCCGTCGTTATCTTTTATTTTAAAATTATAATTCAATCTATACGGCAGATAAAAGTTTTTTTCAGTAAATACTTTATAATGATTATCAGGTCTAACGGGTTCGAACTCAATCTTTTTATTTTTCCACGGTGTCATTGTAATACATAGCCAGGCCGGCCTTGGATCGTCTATTTTTTCCCAGCTCATACTTTCCCCCGGATTTTATTTTTTAGAAGCTTAGTCCATATATACCAGACCTGACGACCATCGGCACCGTTTTGTTTTCCAATGATAACAGCCTGAGAAAAAGTTTTAGCGTTTCTCGCTATAGTCAAAACAATATCGTTACGCTCTCGGATATTTACAAGTTTCCCTTTTTTTTGTTCCGGGATTCTTGTCCCTGCTTTTTCTGTCTCTTTCCAAAGATGGCCACAATAAGGGCAAGCCCTAACTTTAACAGATACTGGGCGCATACAATCAGGACAGCGTTTTAATGTTGCCGGGCCTTGGTCTTTTTTCTTTTTTTTACCCCCAAGGCTCCACTCTCTAAAATCATCAGGCAAACCATGGCGCTGCCAGTTCCCTACATGATCAAGTATGATTCCTTTTTTCTTTCCAGGGGCAGAGCGAAGAACCCTCCCGATCTGCTGGAGAAAAATAATAATTGATTGTGTAGGGCGAAGCATAATTAAAACCTCAGCTCCTTTTATGTCAACGCCTTCAGATAATAAATCGCACTGTACAAGTAGATCAATTTTTTTCTCTTTTAATAATTTAATCCTACGCTCAATCTCCTGGTCATCAAGTTCGCTGGAAATATCCAGAGCATTAAAACCGGCTTGCCTAAACTCATCCGCAACTATTTTACAATGTTCTATTGATACGCAGCAAACGATACCGGGCCTTCCTTCGCCTTCTCGTTTATAGTGTTCAATAGCAGATCCGAATATTTTTGATTTTCTAACAGCGTCTGCTATTTCTTTTTTTACATAATCGCCACCTCGTGAATGTAAGCCAGTTGTATCAATATCGCTTGGCCCATAATAATCATAATCAGAAAGAACACCGGAAGAAATTAAATCTTTCATTTCGGGCCCTAAAATCATTTTTTGAAAGACATCTTTAAGTGGTCGATTATCAGATCTGGCAGGAGTAGCGGACACACCAAGGATCTTAGCTCCAGGGTACCGATTAACGACTTTCATATAAGATTTTGATTTTACATGATGGCACTCGTCAAAAATCAAGATTTCAGGCTCAGGAAGTTTTTCAATCCGGTTTATATAAGTTTGAATAGAACAGACTTGGACACGGTATCTAAGCATAGGATTCCCGGCCATTATAATACCATGTTTAATATCGATCTCGTTCAGCTCTTCTGATAATTGATTAACCAGCTTTTTTTTATGCGCAAAAATATAAATCGTTTTTCCTGAGTTCGAGTAAATATCAACGATGGTTCTGATTATCCTCGATTTTCCTCCGCCAGTTGACAGCTGGTAGCAAAGCCGATTTACGCCCTGCCTCCAGTTGTTCATTATCTCATTAACACCTTTCTCCTGGTGATCCCAAAGTCCGAATAAATTATTTGACATATTTCTTTAACTCCTTTTTAATCTCTTCGTCTTTTACATTTGAAATTATAGAAAGAAAGTGCTCTTTTCTTTTTCTATAATACAAAGGCGATAAATCTCCATGGATAAAATCAATCATTAGCCAGCAATCTTTTAATTTTTCAGTTAATCTTTTCCGCCAGCAGAAATCGATCCATGAATAAACCTTTTTTAGTAATTGCTCTTTTTTCAAAACGGTATATCCTCAAAAATTGATACGGCGTCAATCTCAACGAACCGCTTTGAGATCCCACCAAACCGAGAAGGCCCTTTTACGGTATCGTGGGAAAAAGGCAATCTTGTTAAAAGGCTGTCGTACATAGCAGACCACGCGGATTCTTTTAATATTTTTCTAACAGCAGGATGTGAAACAGCAATTTGAAGCACTGGCGTATCGCCATTCCTGCCGGGCTTTATTCCATTTAAAGCAAGTTCATTTTTGATTGCTTCCATATCCTCGATTTCAAAAATAGTATCGTCTGATACAACATGAACGTCACGATTAGAAAAATAAAAAGAAAGGGCAGATCCAATCGTCGCTTTTTTAATTTTAAAACTACATGAAAAATCCAATTTATAACTAAGGATTTCGTCAAGACATAATTCTTCGTCAAGTTTTTCTTGTCCAGTAGTAAAATAAGATTTTAAATGTAAACCATTAACAAACCGGATCGCATCTTCTTCAGTCGGGGCTTCCCTATTCAGAGCAACCCATGCCCCAGCGAGAAGGGTTCCGATCTGGTCACCATCACGCCGGTTTAAAATTAAATTAGTACAGACATCGGAAAAAATAATAACGGATTTCTCAATTTCATGGAATAGAGAATATCCGAGGCTAACAAACCGCACGCCAAGATCGTTGGTTATTCTTTTAGAAAGTTTATCTATTTTTTTAAAATTGATCTCCCTATCTTTTATATCAGTTTTCCCGGGAGCCTTTAAACAAATGTTTGTAAATCTGGATTTATCTGCTCCATGTTTCAACCCGGCTCCAATAGATGCGAACAGAGCCATGGATTGGACAAGCCAGATCCGGCCCTCGCCATCGGAAGAACCGTGAAGAGTCGCAGCCGTTTGACCTTTTCCAGATGCAGATTCACGAAACATTTTTAAAATCTGGTCAATGTTTTCTGCGTACCGATTATTGTCCGATTCCATTTCGTCCATAATTGTTGGGAGTGAAGAATTGCCAAGGCCAGAGCGAACACCGGCAGGAGTAGATGAACCTTTGGCAAGTACAGAAAAACGGGACCCGATAAGTGGATAAACAATATTGTCTAATATCCAGGACTTCCCTGTTCCTTTTGGGCCCGTAAGCCAAAGGTGAGGACGCCAGCGAAGTGCGCCACCGTAAGCCGCTAAGAACAGCCAGCCGAGCAGAAAATAAGGATGGATATTTGCTTCCCATTCAATAGTCTTTAATATCTCAAAGATACATTCCATTTCTTTTTCGCTTAGCTCATTTTTATATTCGTAAGGGTGCAATTTTGTTTTTTCATATACAAAGCGCCCAGGTGATTGATAAAGTTCTTTTTTTTCACCGTCGATAATTAAAAACTCGCCGGTGTTTATTATTAGTTTCCCGTTGTCCTCCCAGGCCCCGGCACCTCTAACCATGGTAAAATCAAAAACAGGCTTTTTTTCGGCCATCCTTAAAACATCATTCGCAGCCGTATCCCAGGCAATGCCACCATCGGATTTCGCATAAAAAACACCCCATTGATCACGATCCATGAGAGTCATTAGAACGGCTTTAGAAAGTCCAGTCGCTTTATGTTTTACACAACGTTTAATCCCGTGAGGATAAAAAACAATATGGTCGCCATTATAACCTAAAATTTCAAAGGTAAACCCGTTCGGGTCCTGATCCTGCTGGTCGTTGTCTATTATATCTTTTAATTCCTCAGGCCCGGAGACATCGCCAAGATCCCATTTCTCAGGAGCATAATCAGGAGGAGAGATTATCGATAAATTAAAATTATTTTCCTTAGCTTGCTTTTGTATTTTTGTTATAGATTTAACTCCTGCCTCATCGTTATCGTAAGCGAACAAAACATCTTTACCGGATAATACTGACCAGTCCGTTAATTTTTCGTTTCCAGCTCCACCATACCAACCGAGGCAGATAAAGTCATTTGTCATTTTTTTAATAATAGATGCGGCTTTCTGCCCTTCGGTCAATATAATTTTTTTATCAGGATATTTTTTTAATTCTTCTTGATTCCAAAGAGAATATTTTCCAGTATAACCTTTGGCACGCCATTTCACAGAGTCGCCTTTTTTATACAAAGTGAAAGGCCGATCAGATTTTTTACCATGATCATCAATAAATCTGCAAACCTTAAAAATAATTTTACCATCTTTTTTAAAATCCCATATATTTTTTAATTCGCCCCAGTTCTTTTGATACCAATCGGTCTTCAGCTCAGGAGGATTTTCTATTCCTTCTATAATTTGAGAATAATCGTCCCAGAACGAAGGAGCTTTTTTTACAGGTTTATTTTCATACGGTTTATTTAAAATCTCGCTTACAGCTTCAACAGGTTTTAATCCGTTTAAGTATGCGTAAAGATCAATAACATCTCCACCGGTACCAGGATCAGCAAAGTCGGCCCACAACCCGGTATCGAGGTTTACAGAAAAACTTCCAATCTTATTGTCTGCTCGATTTGGGTTTTTAGCCAGCCATTCTTTACCAGCCTGTTTGCCAGCAGGCAACCATGTTTTAATATGCTGTATCCCGATTTCTTTAGCTCTTTTGAAATCTTGTTCCATGTATTTTATCCCCTAAATTTTAGCGCTTCGCTTTTTTCGATCCCCAATGTTTCGGTAATTGCTAAGTATGTTTTTAGTGATACCCTTTTTGGCTTATTAAAAACATACCAGCAGGTGGACGAATGAAATCCTGTTATCATTTGCATATCAAGATATGATAACATAAGTTTTTCTTTATAGTCAAGTAATGTCATCTCCACCCCCAATACAACACTGTAGCTATAGTCCCCAGGAAGAAAATCGCAATGGATAAACCGAAAACTATCTCAAATATAAACTGTAACCAATCCCGGCCATACTTGACGGCCCAGGATTGGGCAAAGCTGGAAGCAATAACAATAATCAAAGCTATAAGCGCGGCTTTTAGTGCCTGTAGTGCCAATGGTGTCATTTTTCACACTCCTTTTCTTTCGCCACAATGCTCACACACATATTGTAGCTCCATTTCATTATTACAGTTTTTACATTTCGCATAATCGCTGTTATGTGATTTTTATAGACACTATTTAAATGTCTCGTTAATTTCTTCAGCCTTTTTAATCATGGATGATTCAAGCCCGAAATACATTGCAGTAGCAAGTAAAGCCGGTTTACCATCAAGGTTGTCCTCTGCCCATAATTCTACCGCTTCGGCCAGCTTAGTTTTAATTTCATCTTTCAATTCAATTGCCATTTAAATACTCCTTCGTATATAAATATTGTATAACTGCTTTCATACGCAATTCTCTAAGTTTCATTTTTCACACTCCTTTATTTTTTTGATTGCAAAATACTTGCATGATGTTGGGTATAATGACGATCCTGTGTCATTAAGATAACAATTATTGTATTTTTTAAAATGCACACACCCATAGCAAATAGGATAACCATCTGTTGATGTATAGCATATTTCACTAACTACGCTTTTGTTTTTTTGTCCCATTTTTCACACTCCTTAAAAAATAAATTAAGGCATCCCCGGGGAATTGAACCCCGGCCAATCTGGACGCTGGCGACCGTCAGGATACCCGGACTTTCGTCCTATCTCATAGCGCTAATAAGATCAAAAAGGAACAATTTCGTCCTCATAGCCTGCCGACTGCTGGGGAGCTGGTGGAGTATATCCACTGTCTGATTTTCTGGCAAGTATCAGAGGGAACGATCCTCGGAAAATTGTAAAAGTTATTTTACTGCGATTGCCGTTTTCAGATTCCCAGCGTTCCTGCTTAATATCGCACTCAACAGCGACCGGGGTGCCTTTGGTCAGTTTTTGTAGCCATGGCTGGGGTGATTTTGTCCAAAACTTAATTGTATAATATGACGTGATATTTTCATATCCACTATCAGTTTTTTTACTTTCGTCATTATTGGCAATGTCAAAAGTAATTAGACCGTATTCGCTCGATCCTACGTTTTTAAGTTCAGGATCTTTGGTTAAGTTACCGCTTAAAAATGCTTTTCTCATTTGATTAACTCCTTAATATTTACTGCATTGTTAATATAGTTATGGGCCACAGGATTATGACTCACAACTAAGACCTTCGACTGATTCCAGTACATTGACTGAATCTGGTAATAATCAGGGATTCTATCAACAGCTACCGGGCCGTCTGATTCGTCCATTATTACCGGACTGTAAATCCTCCTCGCTCTTTTATTTCTTTGCTCGATTAGCGCCTTAGTGTAAGCATCACAAAGGATTGCTTTTTCACCGGGGCTAAACTGCAGGATTGATTTTTCCTGCGCCGTCTCAAAATCATAAACTATAATATCGAAACGGTCAACGATTTTTTTCTTTCCCATAGCCTGGGTTTCTGTGCGAACAGTAAACCGACCATCTTGAACGAAAGACAATATCTCGTTTGCTTTCAAGTCAATGTCACTCGCAACAATATCAAGCTCCAGGGCCGGGACTTTTGAAGGCTGTAATATTTTAGCCAGATAATCCCAGTCGTCAAAATCAGTTTTATTTTTTTCCAGTTCCTCCTTTTTAGTTTTTATTTCTTCCTCCCGTTTTTCAGATTCAACGATCTGATTTTTTAAATATTTGATCTCACCATCGACCGATGCAATAAGCCTGGAAAGGTCATTCAATTTAGTTGACCGCTCGCTAATTTCACCAGCTAACTTTTCAGCCAGCGCCCTATGGCTGGGATCAATTTCGTATTGTATGGATTCCAGCTCTGCCAGTTCTTTTTTAATTTTTGCCGCCTGTTTTTTTAGCTCGTCTGTTTTTTTAGAAAGTTCGATTTGTTCTTTCATTACAGAAATATCATAATCAGAGCAAACAGGACGCCGCGCAATCGGCATAGATTTGAAAGGCTTTTGAAGACCGATTAGAGAGTCTTTAATTTTTAATATCGCTGCATTATTTTGCCTGATTTTATTAGCCACGTCATCCCGGATATATCCGCAGTTTGGGCAAGGATCTTTGATCCTTTTATTTTCTTCCTCCAGGGATTTTATTTTTTCGAGATTAGATTGCTCGATATTGTAAGCATGAAGATCCGCCTGGTATTTTTTTTCAGCTTCGAGATTTTCTCTTTCAATTTCGAGGTTTTCTTTTTGTATTTCGTTTTCTTCTTCTATTATTTTTTTTAATTCTTCGACGTCAATATTACCTGACTCTTTGATTTTTTTGGCTATTTGCCCCAGGTCGCCACGTAGCATTCTAACTTTTTGGGCATCTGTAGCCTGACGGCTTTCTTCTTGCTCACTTTTTAGCGCATTAGAAACGGCCTGCTCCCTTGTTTTTTCCAAGGCTTTTTTTTCATTTTCCAGCTCTGATTTTTCAAGATCAAGAACAGTTTTCCGATTTATTTGCTCTTGGATATTATCCATCACTTGAGATTTATCAATTAATGTACCGCTCACCGCTTCAATCCATGTTTCGGATTCTGATATTTTAGATGAGAGATCTCGGACTTTTTCAAGGCAGTAATTTTTTTCTGGTTCCCGGTCAATCCCAGCAATCCCCTGGACAAGGTTTCTAATTTCAGTGATCCCGGCATCGATCAACCCGGCTTTAGTTTTGCCCTGTAGAGGCTGGACATAAAAGGAGGTTAAAAGATATTCGTCAAAAGATCCATACAGGTTTTCGCACTCAGCCATCATTTCGTCAAACGTTCCTTTGTCAAGAATTGATTCACCACCAACCGTCAAAAAACATTCAACTTTAGGGTTTTGGGTGTGGGTTCCCTTTATCGTTATATAATGCTCATGCTCCTGGCCGTTCATGATAATTGATTTTTTTATGTAAGAGTCAGGGCCAGAGAAAAAATCTTTAATACTGGAAGCTCTGCCGGAGTTTGTGTCCTTCCCTATTACTATAGGATAAGGAGAGCAGAACGCCAGCAAGGAAGATTTACCAGAGCCATTTGAACCTGAGATATTTGTTAAGCCGTCCGGTAATTCTGAAACGTCAAGAGATACGGTTTTTTCTTTGAAGAAAACCGACCCTGAGATTTCAACACTTTTTAACTCGATTGATTTTAGGCCGTCATTAGTATTTTTTTTCTGGCTGTCAATCTTTCTGGCTTTTTCAAGTATTGATTCAGTAACCTCAGGATCGATAATTTTTATAAGATCATCAAGGCCGTTGATATTTTCGGCATCTTCTGCGCTTATCCGCTGGGACTCTTTTTCTTTAGCTTTCAGAGTAACCCGGGACCATGGGTGACCGGCAGGAACAGGAGCCTCGGGATCTTCAGTTTCTAACCAGTAAGCAATTGAGGGATCGTATTTTTTTAATGGCTTATAGATTTTTGCCCTCATTGGTGTTCCATAAGGCAACCGCTCGATGGTTGTTTCAGATCCATCTATTGTGATAATATTAGCGCCTGGAATGAATCCAGTTTCTCCCCATGTTTTTCCCCAGCTTCCAGCATACCCGATATTTCCCGGGAACTCCTGCGGCTTATGTATATGGCCCAGGGATACACGATTGAAATTACCTGGACGAAAAACTTCTGTTTTAATTACAATATCAGAGGATTTCACGATTATATCACTTGAGTTTTCTTTCGATGATTCCGATACTACACCATGGAACCCAAGAACCGCAGGGCCCTTATGCCCTGATCTAATAGGTGCTATTGTTTTTTCTATTAAATCCGATACTGCTTTAATAGCATGACCATTCGCTTCTGTGGCGGAGCATTGGTATTTTTTCTGGATCTTCTTTTTATTTACTTCGGGGATCCCAAAAACCATACAATCTTTAACGATTACGTGTTCGCCGGGCTTGAGTATTTCAAGTCCGCAGTCTTCCAGGACATCCAGAGACCCGGGGGCCTCATGGCTTGGGGTTCCGTAAATTGCTAAAAGCCTGGTGAGTTTTGACAACCGTTTGATTTTATTTCTTAGCCAGTTTATTCCGCCCTTTTCGGTGGCATATATGGGCCGATCAAAAAGATCGCCAAGGAAGTAAATAAAATCAACTTCACTCGCTTTTGATTCCAGGGCGCTGAAAACCAGTTCCAGCGCTTCTTGATTACCCGGACTATAATGTAAGTCTGGGGCTTCAATATATTTTATCATAGTCGGCCCTCCTCGGGGATATCTTTCTCGATCTCTTCTAATAAATTAACGGCTGCCTGCCAATGCGTGGGGTGGGCCATGGGTTCTTTAGTAGAGAATAACCAATCGAGCAATTTTTCAGCCCTGGGAGATAGATCAGGATTAACGAGGTTATTTTCAGAATAAAACTTGATTTTCTCAATAGCCTTTTCACGATTAAGCACTGGTGCCGGTTCTGGCACCGGTGTAATTTTTACCGGTTCCGGCTTTGGTTCTTCTATCAGTAGAGGAGAGCTATCGAGAACTTTTTCAATCCCTTGACTCATAGCAGACAGCCTGGCGGCGGCTTCGGCCTGAAGGATTTCTTTTGACCTTCTCACCCGGGAAAAGATCAACCGGCCACCAGCAAGATCAGCTGCCTTGTATCCGGTAACTAACCCGGCTAATTCCCTGATGGTTTTTACATGGGCTTTGGTTTCTGCCTTGGCCTGGGCAAATTTCAATTCGGACTGAAAATGAAATTTCCTTTTCAATGCCGAGTTATATTTCGCAGGGAACTTCCCAGATTTCGTATACCCTTCGGTGTACATTTCTTCTTTTGTCCATGCTTCTAAGCACCGCTCAAAAACATTATATTCAACCGTACAAACAGAAGAACGCAGAACGGTTCCGTCTTCCTGAAGCCTGGTCGAATATTTAGAAACCCTGCGACCCACGGTCATTTTTCGCATGGTCGGGGCATCCTCGAGGCCCTTCATAAGAAGAGGATTTATGTCCACCTCTTCGATTATAGGCTCCACGATAGATTTTTCTCCACCGTCAATCCCGCAAGCTTCGGCAATTCTATACATTAGTTGAGTCGTCGGCATATAGGTGCCGTTACCGACATCAGTAAAATCTTTACTGATGTTTATATCAATAGCCGTTACCACAGCCTCGAACTGGTCTGGAAGCTCAGAGATGAGATCCCAGTTCACATAAACCGAACGGTCTCCAGGGGCGGCGGCTTGCGCCGCCTTAATAGTTTGCTCGTTTCCGATTATTCGCATATTAACTCCTTTGGGGCTTCTCGCCCCATCTGATATAAGATATAGCACACTCCGCTCTATTTGTCAATACTTTTTTGAATTATTTTTCCGCTTCTTTTAACGAGGCCACGATCAATAGCATACTCTAAACATCTATTATATTCGTTTTGCGTAAAATCTTCTTTATTTTTTTTGATAAAGCTAAAAAAAGCTTCCTTAGATAACAGTTTATCGCTTTTTCCAGTTCTTATACCGACGAAAGAAAGATTTTTCCATCGGTCAAACTTTTCTGGTTTTTCAACAGGTTTTTTAATAGCTAAGATCCCCAGGGGAGCCATAAGAGCAATAAACCCAGATAACACCGTTTGAAATATAAACTGGAGCCAATCTGCCGGCCATGCGAACAGGTCACTATAAAAATCGTATATTGTCGTTCTAAGGGGCTTTTTAACCTCAGAATGAACCACAGCACCAGATCGGAGGGTGGAAAGCTTCTCCGCTAATCCTCGACGTTCCTGCCGGTAGTTTTCGATCCGTTCCTCGTCTGCTTTCACGTATTTGCCCCACCAGGCCCGATCCTGCGTATTGCTTGCCGTCTCAGCAACCCCAGCAGACAACCGGGATATTTCACCATCCAGCCAATCAATTTGGCTTTCAAGATCCTCGATCTCCTCCAGGATAAAAACGTTTTTGCTTTCCTCCTGGATCTCGGCCTGTACTTTTTCAGATAAAGAAAAAGATTGACCAGCACTCGTCGCCATGATTGAATAAATCGCAACCGGGACCACTATCGCCCACGTCCTTTGATTTACAGCCATGGCCAGCAGGAGGGTTAGAGCTACGCCGATAACAATAGATAACCATACCGGGATCCCGTCGTTATAAAAGCGGAAAGCATAATAATACACTTCCAGGAATGACCCGAAGATTATCAGAAGAACAGGAAAAAGATTTTTTTTACTCATCAGCCATCTTCCTTGCTGCTTTTCTGATTCGTCTCATCGCTGCCTTATCCTGCTTCCATGGCTTAATATCCTCCATGCCAGGGATTTTACCAGCTTTTATATCTTGGTCTCTTTTTTCCATTTCAGCGATTAAAGCCGCCAATGCTTCTTTGTATGTCATTTCTTAAACCCCTTAAAATATAAAATCCCCATGGTCGCCAGCACAACCGGCCCCACTAATAGCAACCCGAACAGCATAAGCACATCCCACCCGTCCGGGTCCAGCTTTATATTGACAACGAGGAAGAACGTCGCCATAACTGCGCCAATGATAAACCAGATAAAAACTGCCATAATCATAATTTTATAACTCCAGTAATTTTTTTATCCTCGTATACGATTTCACTTAATCCGCCATGCTCCAATATGAAGTTATGCCAGCGGATCTGGCCATTTTTTAATGTATCCCCAGGGCCCTTGATTTCGATGTTAAGGAACACAGCAATTTTTTTACCAACCATGTCAGGAGTAATTTCAATCTCTTTGAACCCGATCCTGTCGCCTCCTTTCATACGATCACCACCACCGCCCCTTGGCTCAGGGATACCGAACCGGATAAACTGGCCGTTTTTAGTATAGGCCGTTCCACGGTTGTTTCTCCATGTATAGGGGTTCTCAGTCCAAGCTTTTTCGTCAATCTGCTTTGTGTTCATCGATCCACTCCTTTAGCGCAACAGGTGCTTCTTTTACAATATCCCAATATTTTAGACATCCCGTCTCTATCCTGCCAGGGTTTAGCGGGCAGTAAGAACACTTAACATTCTCGCAGTTTATCATATACTTTTTCGGTTTATACTCTCGGAGCATGTCCCTGCCGGCTTTTAATAGTTCTGGAGTAGGTTCAATTTTAATTTTTTTCATTTACTCGCCTCCTTAGTCTTTCGAGTTTAGTCTCTCTTTCGGTGATTATATCTTGCCCGATTCCCAGCAGGTAAGAAACTTGTTCGAGCATAATCGACACATCCGCCATTTCTTCGATAAGATTTAACATTCGTTTTTCTTTGTCGGTGGTCGTCTTTATACACTCAACAGCCAGCTCGGCACACTCTTCGCCCAGTTTTAACAGCTGGTGATCAATGCCCCACTTATCCGCAGCCTGGTTATAAATCTTTTTAATTCCATCGTCCATAGTGTATACACTCTCCTTTTTTTCGTAAAATATCCTTACCAAGCTTTTCAGCCAGTTCGATTTCTATTTTTCCCCGGACGGTTTCCTCTGCCTTATCGCAGACGAAAACAGAACCGGATTTTAAAAACTCGTCCACGTCAGCGACTACCTGGTCGCCAAAATCTTCCCAGCTTTTTTTTGCCCGATGCCATGGATTATATACAGTAAATCCCTGCTCCAGGAGCCAGGTTTCAGCGTTTTGGTCATGCCCGATTGAACCGGACATGATTAAGTAAATATCAGCCATTTTCTAAAATCTCCTTTATCTTTTTGTCTTGCTCTGGTATTACGTTATAAGTAACGGATTTTTTTTCTGGTTCTTTTGGGAGAGGTTTGAAGTTCTCATACCAACACCCATTGTCATTACGGTAAGGCCGATCATCATTGTCTATATGCACTAAATACCCATTTTCTAACATTCCATAATTACCTACAAACTCACCCCAAACAGGCCGACCATCCCACCAAGCCGGGAATTTTGTTTCTTGAAAATCCCATGTTCTCATAATAGGGATTTCGTTTGTAGGACACCATGAATCCCATGTCCAGGCATTACCAAGAAACCTAATATTACCAGAAGGATTTTGATAATAATACCGACCATTTTCATAATAAGCCAGACAATCTTCAAACCCATAAACCTGTCCATCTCTCATTTTTTCTATACATTCCCAGTTGTCAATTCTCATTTTTATTCCTCCAGGTCATCCAGAGAGATCTTCGTTATCTCACTGATCTTTTTTAGTGCGAGAAACGGAGGGATATTCCGTCCGTTCGTATAGTTCGCCACCTGCCGGGGCGAACACCCTATCAGCTCGGCGACAACTTCCTTGCCCCACAGGGTAACAACCCTGTCCATAAAGATTCTAATCTTCATAGGATCCTGCCTGTTCGATCGTGAACTCGCCACGCTGTCGAATAAGCTCGTGGTACTTTTCGAGCCACAGCCTTACAAAACCCACGTTTCCAGCCTTAACGGCTGCACCATGCAACCGCTCTGCTTTTTCCGTTAATTTTTGGTATCTGGTCATCATACACCCTCCAATTTTCTAAAATCATAATTTATAAGCATTTCAGCATAACTTTCAATAGAGTCGATATATCTTTCTGCTTTTTTAATAGCTTCTTGAATGCCATTAAGTAAGTTATTTAGATCATCATATTTGCCACAATCTCTTTCGTCAAAACTGCTGTATTTTTTATACATTCCAAGTGTTACAAAAAAACAATCATCACCTTTTATTGCTTTAACCCAACCCTTAAAATAAGTCTTGTATGCTTCCTCATTGAAAACTTTTACAAACGCAGATATTTCCCATTCTTTATAAAAATATATCTTATAAAACATTCCCATTTTAAAACTCCTTTGGGCTTATCCGCCCCATCTGATATAGAGTATATACCACACTGTTTTACTTGTCAAGGGATTTTAGAATTATTTTTCATTTATTTTCTCAATCTGCTACATCCAGCAGGCAATCTGCTACATTTTGCTACATATCCCATGTAGCACTTTTTTTAATTGGTTTCTGCAATATTTTTAATATAATTTGAGGTTTTCCACAATTTATCAGCGCTCAATTAAGGAAATACGCAATAATGTCTAAAACCGCAATTTTTAGGTCATTTTTTTGCTACATGCACCATGTAGCACCAAAAATTGAGGTTTTCCGCAATTTTAAGGCCTTTTTTTTAGTATATATATAATATATATA
>Ga0272440_1001896_pt1 | contig 16675 bp, 8 predicted proteins | sample SSMMMBAug17_FD_192440 | JGI IMG/M metagenome (GOLD analysis project Ga0272440, IMG submission 192440) | Marine sediment archaeal communities from Little Sippewissett salt marsh, Falmouth, MA, United States - SSM-MMB-Aug17 | ecosystem: Environmental > Aquatic > Marine > Wetlands > Sediment ... | reverse complement strand
ATGGTCTTTGAGGGCGCTTTAGCGTCCTTTTCCCCATATGTAGCGTGGGGCTTTAGCCCCATGCGGACGTGGGTTTGCCGGAATTTAAATTTTTCAATGATAGTACCGACTTTTTGGGAATGCGCCCGAATTAAATGAATTTTCAGAATTGCCGCAAAATGTCCAAAATATCCTCCATTTTAATCGTATTGTCATATGGCCTCGGTGATCGACTGTCTGTCACTTTCAACTGGAAGCCCTGGGCTTGTTTCTTATGACAAGGATCGCTCACAACTATTGAAATATAAGCTTCACCAACAATGCCATATTTGGGATCAAGTGTGATCATCCTATCTGCGCCTGTTCCATCTATGATAATTCTGTTTGCAGGCAACAAGATTGGATTTGATGTCATAACATCAAGATGCAGCTCATATGCAAAATGTTCATTGTCCTTCACTGTAAATGGAATGGGTGGAACAGGTTGATATAAAAGTATTTCTCTATCTGAAATGGGAGAGATCATTGGTGATGTATTCGGTTCTCTGCAGCTTGCCGGTGAACTCCATATATAGGTCTGCCCTTTTTCACCTGCTGAAAATACATATTCAGAATTGCTTTGCCAGAACGCGTTAATTTCACGATCATTACATATTCGGGTGGGGGTCCATCCCTGACCCGCTTCAAATTGTATGGGATCAAAAAAACGAATCCCAAAAACAAGTGATTCATCACCAAAGACAATATCAACCGGTCTGGACGAACAATAAGGCATTGCCTCCCAGATTAAGCCATTGTAATGAAGCATGACACCATTTTCTCCAGCAGCATAAATATCAAAAGCATTTCTGCCCCAAATACAGTTTAAACGATCATACCATTTTGTGTATTGTCGCTCCCATGAGGTGCCATCATAATGAAGAATAGTCCCATGTCCGCCCACTGCATAAATGTTGTCAGGCGCAGTGCCCCATATGCCATACAGGGGATTTTCGATATGGGTTTCAACAGTTTCCCAAAGTTCTCCATTGAAATGTCTCATTACACCTTTTTCGCCTGTGGTATATATATTATCTGACGATGTTCCCCATACTGCTAACAATCTGTTTTGTGTGTGACTTTCCATAAATTGCCATTGATTACCATCAAAAAATAGGATTGTTCCATTATCGCCTACAGCAATAACATGTCGATAATTCACCCCCCAAATGGCTCTCAATGAGTGATTTGTGGGTGTTTCTACTTGATGAAGATTGGGATCATTAGATTCAAAGAAACCGCATAAGGCATCCAGTGTATGACGTGTTCGATCTGGCACAGAATCAAAATATGATACCGGCGTATCAGGAGAAACAACGACTGTCATACACGTTGGATCTGATACACAGTTATTACGATCACGTGCAAGGATCAACAGGGTATATACGCCGGGTTCATTCATGCATGTCAGAACATTACTATACATGCCAGGATGACTGCCTGTATTCAATGTATATGACATATCTGCCAATGCAGTGCTGATATCATTATAAAGCGGTGTTGGCGTTGAATCATACAGTTTGACTTTAACATGAGATATGGGTGTTGTTCCTGCGGTGACACTCACTGATATGGGAAGGCTTGTGGCATACTGCAATTCTGGGATGATATTCACATGCGAAATGACAGGCAAATCAGTTTTAATGATTGGGCCGTTCATAAATGTTTGTCTGGCAAGATGGCCATCAGTAGAATCATATCTGCCATCGCCTGTGTCATCAATCTGGGCGGAAACAGAATTTAAGCTGTCCCATATGAGCTTACTTTGTTCAAATGCCTGAAATACATTTTTCCCTGCTTGCAAATGATAAAAGAATTTCATGCTGAAACTCAAGTCGTTAAGCGGGTCAACCCGATAATTGGATGCCTCACAACTGGTTATGATCACACGATTTGTTCCTGTTAAAAATGGAATGAAAGCTCCAGAATATGGCATATCAAGTATCATAATAATGGGACATTGTGTTTGCGTTTGTAAATTATCCAGTGCAGTTTGAATCTGGATTCCAGATAAACGATCATATTCATTCTGCATGATAAAACTGGCATCAGATTCTGAAAAACCATGCATAAAAATCCATAATGGCAAATGCGGATTGAGAACATCGGAAAATTCATTGGTCAATGCATTCAAGAAATCCTGAGACGTTGGATTGATATAGTCCACCCAATCCATTGCTTCTAATGGCGGATCAGGTGTGAGCGGGTCATTTTTCAAGGTATGCATCAACGTGCAGATCTCCACTGAATCAAAACCCCGCTGAAGCAATATATCGTAAACACATTTGCAAATATCAAAGGTACTCCGAGGTAATTGACGTTGATATTGGGGAAAACGAGTGCCAAGGATAATTGCACGGCCAGGTGGGGTTTCTACCAGAATTTCCAGGTTATTGCTTTCACATCCAGGATAAAGCATATTGCCTGGCCAATATGCCTTGATTTGCCAGATACCTGGCTGTTTCAACAAGATATCTTGAACTTCAAACTCCTTTTGACCTTCAAGGGGGATGGCTTTATCAACGTATGAAAGATCAGGCGCAAAAATGCGAACCATTATGTCTGAATTGTAAAGCTGTTGCGTTATTTCTCCCAAAATATCCAATGATTGCCCTGCTTTAGGTAATTGCTGGTCGGGTTTCATTGTCAGGTGGATATTGCTGGTAGTATGTTCAACAAGAATAGGCAGGCTGACAGAATATAAACTTTGCGGGCACAAAATATCAACATCCCAGATGTCCCACCTTGCTTGAATGGTATAAGTACCCGCAGCCCAGGGCGTTTCGGAAAACAAGGCCTCAAAATAACCATCAGAAAACGTTTTTACGCGTTTTTGATCCAAAACTTTTTCCTGAAATAGCAATTGAATATCCACAGGTTCGTCTGGCATTTGGCTAAAAATTTGTCCAGACACCCAAATTTTTGCATTTTCATTATACACTGGCCGGTCTGATGACAAAGCAATGGCACATTCATTATTTGGAATAATATGTAACTGCATGCCAAACAGTCGCTGAATTTTGGTCTGGGAATCAATGACTGACAACTGGAATATAATCACTGATGGTGTATAATTCTCTGCAACCTTCACTTTTAATTGAATTGGGGCAGGAAGTGTAATCCGATTTAATTCTGTGTCCATAACAAATCCAGACAGGTAAAACATTGGTACAATACCTGATGGCGGTTTAGCTGGATTGTCTCCAGGCCACAGGCATGCCATATCAATTTTTCCTTTAAAACCGATTGCCGGCTCGAGTGTCATGGAATAAACCGCAGTATCTCCCTGAGACACAAGTGCCACAGTAAAATGGCCATTGATTGAATAAGTCGATGGTGTTCCTGGAATGGCATGGACAATATTACTGAATAAGTCTGATGGTGTTTCACCGATATACGAGCGAATTTTATAATAATAATTTTGTCCTTCCTGAACATCCCAATCAACAAATGATGCGCTTATCAATGGTATTGTGGAAATGCTTTGATATTGGCCATCAATGGTTTCACTTCGAAACACTTTATAATAAACATTTTCTGGTTTCTGAATGGTTTTCCATGCCAACAAGACGCGATTCCTGAAATAAGTTTCTGCCGCGAGATTGGAAGGGTTGTCTGGTCTTTCAGTCAATTGATAGACAATGACTGGCATAATTGGCGAATATTCACTGTACAGTTTGTTTGGGTTATTGGCATGTGCTTTGGTAACAGTCCGAAGTTTGTAATAATAGGTTGTATTGATTGACAGGTTTGTGTCTGTATAGGAATTAACCAGTTTTGAAGCCGTCTGATATAGAAATTCATAGGGGCCATCAGGATGTTCCGATCTAAAAATTTCATACCCGCCTTCATTGCTGCTGTATGGAATGGGGTCCCAACTGAGAATCAAATCACGCCATGTTTCACCCACTTTTGATGTCAAACCTGAAGGAGCTATGGTTTGTGTATTGATCCATGATGCACCGGCGATTTGTTTGCTGGCTAAAAATTTTTCTACATTATTATTGTTTACTGTAAATCGATTCCATCGAAAATCTGATCCCTTGTCTTTTAGCCATGTCATTTGCGCTATGACTTCGGGGATCTCACCCGAAAAATCATTACCTGAAATATTGATTGACTTAATTTGTTGCAAAGTTAACAAACTATCCGGGAAAACATCCTTAAAATAATTATGAGAAATATCCAGCGTGCGCAAATGTTGCAGGCGAGAAATATCTGGAACGTTTCCAGAAAATGAATTATGTGATAGTTTTAACATTTGCATATTATCTAAGCGAGTCAGTTCCATAGGGACGACACCCTTGAATTGATTGTAGGAGATATCAAAAGCGATCAGTTGCTGTAATAGTGTAATTCTTGGAGATAATTGTTGTCCCAGTAAATTGTTGTTCAGATACAATTGTTTGATAGGAAATATTTCATACAGGCTGTCTGGAATAGAACCGCTGAATTGATTGTTGCTTAAATCAAGGATTTGCAAGTTGTCAAATTTCTCAAAACCATCAGGAATTGTACCATTGAGATGGTTGTAAGAAAGTCGAATCTCCTGAAGTCCTGTGGCACGTATCAATTCATCTGGCATATTACCGATGAATTGGTTGTGAGATAAATCAAGTTGAATCAGAGATGGCATCTGATCGAAAAACACAGGTATTGTTCCACCGAGTTGATTGAATGAAAGATTTAGATATTTCAGATTTATCAAATTTGCAAAAGTTGTCGGTACTGTGCCAGTCAATTGATTTTGTCCCAAATTGAGACTCTGTAATCGTTGCATATCTCCGATACTTTTGGGAATACTGCCATAAAACTGATTGTTTGCAAGGCTGAGATAGGTCAATTGATCCAGTTGGTTAAGTTCATTTGATAAGGTATCTACCAGTTGGTTACTGGAAATATCTAGAAATTTCAACTGTTTTAGTGAGACAATACGATCTGGCAAAGAACCGGTAATTTTATTTTTCGATAAATCAAAAAGTTGAATACGTGTCAGTTGATCAAGGTTATCGGGTAAGTCACCATTTAATTCATTTTCAGAGAGTTCCAAAATGGAGACATGGTTATCTACAACTGTGAGACCATACCAATAGTGTTCTTCTCTGTGGGGATCAAGCCAGTGAACATTCCATAGCCAATTAACACCCAGGGTTTGATTAAAAAGATCAATTAGAACAGTTCGTTCCTCCATAGGAATTACTGATGACACTGCATTTGGATTTGCCAAAACAGTAATCCAGTTTGTATAAGTCATGGCATTGGAACCTCCCGGACCTGTAACCTGGAGCTGTATTGTGTAAATACCGGGTTTGTCATAGGAATATATTGGACTTTGGCGCTTGCTGTAATGGCCATCACCGAGAAACCATTCCCATGAGTCAATTATACCAATAGATAGATCCTGGAAGTCTACCTGAAATGGGACATGGCCAGTAACTGGCGTCAGGGGCATGCCGATTTGCGCGATTGGAACAATAGTGGGATCTCTCGGATCAACCCATACAATGCAGTCATCTTGCGTGAATTGATGTTCATCATCAGAGACTTTCAACCAAAACACCAATGAAAGGGGTTGGTTTTCAGATATTGTATGCGGGGAAATAAATACAGGGGATATGGCATTTGGTGAAGACAACGATACCTCTGGCCCCAGAGATTGACGCCATTCAAATTTTAAAACAGTATCATCAACATCATAACTCTTGCTGCCATCAAGTAGTGTTCTTTCGCCCTCAAGCACATGAAAGTCATCACTCGCTTTGGCAACTGGTGGATCATTCACTGGCTGAACATCAATAACAATTACCGCTTCATTGGAGATTTTAGGCCCCAATTTGGAGCCATCCTGAGCATGGTACCGGATATAATCTCTGCCCGAATAGTTGGTATCAGAACGATAGGTAAACGAATCTTTCCCAACATCATGGGTCAACTTTCCATGATTGGGAGTGGCTGTAATATAGTAAGACAAACTATCCTGTTCAATATCTATTGCCATGAACTGGCCTTCAAGCTCAATATCTTCATATGCTTTGTAAACAAGATTGCTGGCAATCGGGGCGTCGTTAATCGTGGTGACAGTATAGTTAAATGAGCGGATTACATTCAACCCCAAAGGATCAGATACTTTAATGGTGATTATTCCAATACCAGACATTTCCTGAGCATTCTTTAAGTGAAGATATTTATGAGAACCGCGTCCAGTAATCTGAATATGATCTTGGGGGATAATCTCAATGTTATCTGAAACAATTCTTATTGTCAGATTGTCAGGATGTGTTTCCCGATCAGTTATGGTCAAGGGTATGGGGTCAGGCGGGGCGTCCTCATCAAAGGTGACTGGTGGAATGGGCGCAAATTGCGGTGCATCATTGGCGAAGGTGGCCTGAATTATTCGATCATATTGGACAGATGTGAACGTATAGGACGTCACCTGGCCGACACTAACATTATCTACCAAAACATTTTCAACATGATAATTGTCATCTGGCACAACATTAAATACAATGGGCGTATCTGGTGGTGCAGAAACAATGCCTGATGGTACAATCTGTCCATTTGCATCGGCTATTGTTTTGATAATGCTTTGTGTGGTTACTGATATGGCAGATGAAAACTCACTATACACAATGTTTCGATTGTTTGTATGAGGGTCGGTGCGTGTTCTAACTTTAAAATAATATAGGGTAGTGCTGTAGAGGTTGGTCAATGTATAGCTGGCATCTGTTTTATCATTGGTTTCAGCCAGTTTGCGATAGGATCCATCAGATGTATAGTCATAAAATATTTCATAAGCGCCGGAAATCGTATCCGAACGAATAGGTGTCCAGTCCAGCCGGACACTGTCACCAGTTAAAACAGTGGCAGTCAGATTATCGGGTGCAATGGTTTGGGTGATTTCCCAATCCTTGCCAATATGTTTTTGATCAATAAAATTTTTAACTGCTTGTGTTTCGGCATACAATGCGTTCCATCGGAGATCCAGGTTACCATCAGATATATTTATTAATCGAACAATGGTTTCAGGAATCTTGCCGGTAAAGCGATTGGAACGTAAATTCAATGCATAAAGCATGTAGTCATCAGCCTCCCACTGGGGAAGTTGCCCGCTTAAATGCGTATCGTGAACATCAATTCGTAAGATTTGCTTATTTTGAGCCAATAACCAGGGAAAACTGTATTCAAAGTTGTTACTGCCCAAATCCATTGTGCGCATATCTGGTAAATTCGTCAAATCATCCAGTTTACCATTAAATTGATTCTTGCGGATATCAAGTTGTTTTAACAGACATAGATTGGCAATGACTGAAATGGTGCCGGTAAACTGATTGTCATGCAAATCCAGCCTGGTCATTCGGTTTAATTGGCCAAAAGATTGCGGCAATCTGCCGGTCAATTGATTTGTCGCAAGATTGAGAGATTCCAAACGAGATAAATTACCAATATTGTATGGTAAATTGCCATTAATTTGATTGTTGGAAAGATTCAGGTCCTGTAAAAAGGATAATTGCACAAAGGAGTCTGGGATTGCTCCAGAAAAGGCATTGTCTTGTAACCACAGAATGTGCAGGCGAGTTTGATTGAACTGACTTGAAATGCTGCCAGACAGATTGTTGTGTCCCAGATAAAGACGTTTGAGATCTGCAAGTTGATTGAATGTTAATGGCAACTGTCCAGACAGTTTATGGCTATTGAGTTGAATTTCAGATACTGGCATGACGCCATTATCGCATTGGATACCATGCCAGGAGCAGGGATTGTCTGTTTCAAGCCATTGGGTATTGTTTGTCCAATTATTGCCATTTGTTTGGTCAAATAAATCCTTTAAGGCATCCAGTTCAAGTGTTGTATTTGTGGTCTGATCATTATCCAAAACAACAATTTGAGTCGTAACAGTTTGTCCAAGAAAACCAGCGGAAAGGGTGAGCTGGATTGGGCCATCGACAAGAAAATCATCAACCACTGTCATATCAATGGAAATCCAGGTATAGTTTGATGGTATCACTGCGGATTGGGAGCATTTTATCTCGGAACGATCTGTTGAGAATAATTGAATTTCAATGTTTTGAGAGTATGGTTCTGCTGTACAGGCAATTGCTTGAAATGGTGGATCGCTTTCAGTGACCTGGTTGGGAACGATTAGCGCAAAGTTATCAGGACAGCCGATTTGAGGAGGTAGACAGGTTGCGTTTGCCTGAATAGAAATCAGGCATATCAAAAAAAATATAATTGAATTGGTATGTTGGGTAAACAATGTATGTCTCCTTATTCGCATGAATTTTTTCTAACGAAGGAATGCGTGTATATAAAACAGTTATGCCTTGTTATGAGAATCCAGTTTTTGGCGACCATAATACATATCAATTTATATCAATTGCACCAATCAATGCATCAACCAGTTGATCTTGTGGAAATTTACTAACGATCTTGCCTTTTTTAAACAATATGCCTTTGCCATCACCACCAGCAATGCCAATATCAGCTTCTCTGGCCTCACCCGGGCCATTGACTACGCACCCCATAATTGCCACTTTGATATCTTTTGTAACATGTTGCAGACGTTTCTCAACAGCATCAACAATTTCAAACAAAGGGATTGCGGTTCGTCCACACGTGGGACAGGAGATAATTTCAGGGCCACGTCTTCTGATATTCAAGGCCCGAAGGATTTCATATGCGACACGAATTTCATCCAAAGGATCGCGTGTCAGTGAAACGCGAAGGGTATCCCCAATTCCATCAGCCAATAACATGCCAATCCCAAGCGCAGATTTAACAGTTCCTGCGATTAAAGTGCCAGCTTCAGTTACGCCCACATGAAGCGGTGCATTTGTTTGATCTGATAGTAAGCGATAAGCATCAAGTGTACGTTGTACGTCTGAGGCCTTAATTGATAGCTTGAAATTTTCAAAATCCAGGGAATGCATTAATTGGATATGCCCTAATGCACTTTCAACCATCGCCTGTGCAGTGGGAGAACCATGCTTTTTTAATAAATTCGATTCAACAGATCCACTATTGACACCAATACGAATGGCCAATTGATATTTTTTTGCAGCTTCAACAACTTTCTTTACAGATATGATATCTCCAATATTGCCCGGATTGATTCTGAGTGCATCAGCGCCATGTTCAGCCGATGCAATGGCAAGTTTATAATCAAAATGAATATCTGCAATGAGCGGGATATGAATTTGTTCTTTTATTTTTGAAATGGCCTGCGCTGCTTCCATATCAGGCACGGCAACACGTATGATCTCACAACCAGCGGATTCCAGCGCATTGATTTGTGAAACGGTTGCTGCAATATTATGTGTCTGGGTGTTGGTCATAGACTGAACAGTAATTGGATTATTTCCACCCACTTTCACATGTCCTACATTAATAGTTTTGGTTTGTTTTCTTTTGATTGTGTTTATCATGAAAAAAAGTCCTTCAAAAGTGTTAATCAGATATGCTTGAAAAATTTGTTCCCCTATCAGAATCAACCAATGAAATTTCAGTGGTAACTATTGCAGGTGACTGAAATACACAGATTTCCAAAACAGGGATCAGTGATTGTTCCATATAGCAAAGTGATTCTAAACCATTTGTCAAACAAATATGGGATTTGACATCAGTTGATATCTGAATTTTGATACTGCTTCCAGTCAGACAATATTTGGAAAGCACCCAATGATCATTCACCAAACGCCATCGAATAACAGCCTTATGATTGAATTGGGCCAACTTGTCAACAATGCACCATTTATTAGTATCAAAGCTGATGTGCCGCTGATGATAACATCCCATATAGTCTGAATATTCGCCACACCAGGATACATGACCTGATTTTTTTGATAAAATGGGTTGAACAGTTGTGACGTTGATCCATTTTCCATATAGAAATCGACTGACCACAGGCATTTGATCATGCGTATCAAAGCTGGCTGTATTGTGTGCTGAGGACGAAATAAAATTGGTGCGAAGGGTATCTGTAATGTCATAACTGTATGAGCCGCTATCCCTGAAAATATTGATACCATCCACCCATAAATCAAAATGAAGGGCATCGGCATGATGCGGACGAAAACGATCATTAGGGCACCGAATCATTCCCCATGTTGGAACTGAATTGTGAAATTCTCCCACAAAAGAAACATATCCCCCATCAGGAAACATGCGGGAGTTTCGCTTTATGGATGCCATAGAAAAACGATGTGAATCTAATTGAAGCCATTGTAATGGTTCATTCCAATCCCCTTTTCGATACAAAAATTTTTCCATAAACAAACAACCGGCCAACTGAATTTCTGGTCGATAGTCATTATAGGATGACTCCGAAAATGCATACACACGGGCGCCATCGTTTGCCCCAAGATTGGAACCATTGCCAGTCTTTGGATCCACCATTTGATACAGAAAAAGTAATGCCTTACATATCTTATTATAATATGGTGTTGAAAATGCGGGTACATGATAATACTGCCGAAAATATTCAACCATGTTCATCGTTGAAATCAATACCCGATGATAATTCAATGAATGTTGTGAAAAACTGCCATCATCAGCAATTAGTTTATTTACAAGCCCTTCAAGATCGCGGTATCCATCATTTTGCCATTTGTGAGCATTTATATGGAACTGTGAATATTTTTTGAGCCATAAGCCGCCAATGAAAAGACCTGCCGCCTCACTGATGCCATGATTGTTTTGTTGCGCATCGGCATAGTGTCTTGTCAACGCAATTCTTTGACAATGCGTATCCACAAAATCAATCAATGCAGGCAAAGGTTCTTTTTGATTCAATAATTGGGCACATAAAATAATCTGGATCAGCCGGATTGCAGTTTCCTGTGCGCATAGCCAATTGGGCCCGGTTTGCGGCATATTGTTTTCAATCCAGTTTTCAAGCAAGCGATTTAATAATTGAATGTATTGATTTTTTTGGGATAAGATGGCCATTTTTGATAAAACGATAGCCCAGTCCATTCTGGACAGTTCCCATAAAATTTTGATATCTCCAAACGTTGGATCATTCGCATGCGACCAATATGCAAAATTTTTGCGATGCATCTTATGATTGTAAGGATTGAAAAACCAATTGGGTGGAAAGCCAATATATTTGATATCATGAGAAAAAAAAGTCAGAAGACCTTTACTGATTTGCGAGGCACCATTAGAAATCTTTTGGTAAGACTGTTGTGAAATTTCTGGACTGTAGCGGTAATCGGGTACGTAAAACAAAGGGCCTTTTAAAATTTTTTTTTGGGGTAAACGTTTTTCAAAATAGCCTGCTTTGCATTGTATCCGATATACTAAGACTTTAAAGATATTAAATAATCCCAAAGAAAAGGCAGTCTGGATTTTAATTGACATGGGTAAAGAATTATTTTTCAAGATTCCCTGAGTCCTTTTTCGTTCGAAGCATCGGACAGATCTATTTTTTAAAAATGATCTGTCCGATTTAAAGTTAGCGCAAGGCAAGATCGAATACAGGATACCTGATAAATTGGATTGTATTAATCTCCCATTTTGGCCATATAGTCATCATACATGCTTTCCAGGCCATACTTATGTTTGGATTCTTCCTGAGCCAGTTTCTGAAACAATTTTTTAACATCAGCATTATCTGTTTTTTGGGCAAGATCCAGATATAACTTATTGGCTTTTTCTTCACGTTTCATCGCCATCCTGAGAATATCGGCAAAGCCCATGCCTTTTTCATAATTCGTATCAATAAGATAGTCGCTTCGTTTCAAATCAGGGACAGTTTCAGGAACAAATGATTGAATTTGGGCCTTATCCAGTTTTTCTAGCATGGTTTTATGTTTGTTTTCTTCCCTGGCAAAGTCATCAAACAATTGCCTTGCACCGGTAAAATCAGACTGATTGGCGGCGTCCAAATAAAATTTTTCGGCTTCATCTTCCTTTTCTATTGCATATGCAATGATATCATCAATATTTTTAAAATCCATATACCCTCCTAAAATTGTGGATTATTCAACCTTCGTGATTCGACTTTCACCAGGGATTAATTCTGGATCGCCTTCGATCTCAATTTCCAGATCGAGTCGCATTTCCAGATCCACAATTTCTTTTCTTTTGCGATTCAGTAAATAGGACGCCACATTCATTGGGAAAACTCCCTTAATTTTCTTTGCATTTTTTTTAGATGCTGCGTGACGAACCTTTCTCAATAGATTTAACGCATCAGATTCAGGTGATGGAATCATGCCTTTACCTTTGCAATAGGAACATTTGATATGGCTTCCATACTCGATTGTTGAATTGATACGTTGTCTCGACATTTCCAGTAAACCGAATCGCGAAATTTTACCAACTTTCGTTCGTGCCCTGTCGTTTTTAAGGGCGTTTTTCATGACACGTTCGACCTCAAGTTTGTGTTTGGTCTCTTTCATGTCAATAAAATCAATAACAATTAATCCGCCTAAATCTCTAAGTTTTAGCTGAAGCGCAATAAATTCAGCTGCTTCAAGATTTGTTTTGTAGGCAGTACTCTCTACCGATCCTTCTTTGGTGGACTTACCGGAATTAACATCAATAGCAACCAGTGCTTCGGTTTGGTCAATAACCAATGATCCGCCACTGGCAAGAGATACACGACCTTGAAAAACAGACTCAATTTGTTCCTCAACCTCATATTTTGAAAAAATGGGTTCAGGTGCGGTATAATATTTGACAATTTTTTTGTGCCTGGGTGAAATGACATTGATAAATTCTTTCACCTCTTGATAGACAGTTTCGTTGTCTACAAGAATTTCAGTCACATCATCGGAAAAATAATCCCGAATCGACCGAATTGCTGCATTCGGTTCCTTATATAGGAGCAATGGTGAATCGGGTGTCATGGCATTTTTCTTAATAGTTTTCCAAATGCGCATGAGATTCTTTAAATCTTTGAGAACAACTGATTTTGTACATTTATCGCCCGCAGTCCGAACAATCACCCCAAAATCTTCAGAAATTTTTAATGAATTCATTAAAGATTTGATACGTGATCGCTCTGATTCATCCTCAATTTTCCTGGAAATCCCTCTGTTTTTGCTTCCAGGCATCAACACCAGATGCCGACCAGGCAATGAAATATAGGTTGTCAGCATGGCTCCTTTTTTCATAATCGGATCTTTGGTTATTTGAACCAGAAGCTCCTGATTTTCAGAGAGCATGTTTTCAATCCCATTTTTACCTGTTGGATTGTCCTGAAAATAATCACTATGAATCTCATGGCGCTGTAAAAAACCATTTCGTGCCCCGCCATAATCTACAAATACCGCTTGTAGACTCGGCTCCACGCGCGTGATAACTCCTTTGTAAATATTTCCTCGTGTGATTTCTCGCGCTGTGGTTTCAGTTTGGAACTCCTCAAGTTTGTTTTTCTCAGTAATCTTTGCTATTCTGCATTCCTCTGCATCCGCCGCATTAATTAGAATTTTGTAGCTCATAAAAAGCGTCTTCCTGATGCATATATTTGTTACTTTTGCCATACATTAATCTTTTAGAACTGGCAAAAGATAATCATGCCTCACTAAATTTTTCTATTTGGATTTTTTTTCTAATATTTAATAAATTTTTATTGATTATGCACTATTGATAAAAAATTATCAAGCTATTTATTTAAGAAATTGGGGTCAGAGTAAATTAAATATTGAACAACTCACCTAATCATGATATTTATATAATTATTAAGGAAATTGTGGGCAGAGGAAATGGCACGATTAGCAAGAATATCACCAAAAGATATATCCATCCATATCATCCAGCGTGGCAATAACCGGCAGGATTGTTTTGGATCGGATAATGATCATGCGGCTTATGCTGCCTGGTTAAAAGAGTCTTCAATAAAATATAGTGTTCATATTCATGCCTGGGTGATGATGACCAATCATGTTCATTTGTTATGTACGCCTCGCAGAGAAAATGGGGTAAGTCAAATGATGCAGGCTATGGGGCGCCAATATGTGAGGTATTTTAACAATAAATACAAGCGGACTGGCACCCTTTGGGAAGGCCGATATAAATCCTGTTTGGTTCAATCTGAAACATATCTGCTTGAAGTCTACAGGTATATCGAGATGAATCCAGTCAGGGCAGGGATTGTATCATCTCCAGATGAATATCATTGGTCTAGCTATCAGATCAATGCATTGGGCAAGTTATCAGATTTATGCACACCACACCCTGTGTATTTACAACTGGGTAGAGACTTAAAGGATTGCTGTAAGCGCTATCAAGAATTATTTAGCCATCGTATCAATAATACTGGGATTTTTGAGCAAATTCGAAGTGCCACCAATAAAAGCATGGTTGTGGGCAATGATCAATTCTGTGATGAAATAGAAGCGTTTACCGGTAGACGGGTCAGAGAAAAAAAGAGAGGGAGGCCCGAAAAAAATTAATTGGGAATTGTGGAAATTGAGGGCAGAGTAAGGAAATCTCTGATAATAAGTTCCTCATTTAATAAATTGCATTCCTTTTTTTTTGAACCAGGATTACGCTGAAGAAGATGAATAAGATGAATTAAAAGTGTCTCATTCATCTTATTCATCTTCTTCAGTGTAATCCTGGTTCAAAAAGGAATAGCATTTACTTTTTCTGAAATGAGGAACTTATTATCCGAGATTTCCTAAATTTAAAATTGGGTCGGGTCGGGATAAATTAAATATTGTATTGCATTCTTGACCAAAGTTTATAAAATTCGTAGCAAATGCCAAATTATTGGTAAATTGTAAATTCGAAAAATTTACACATAGATCAGTCAGGAGTAATAAACTATGAAAAAACTAACCATTTCTGAATTCAAAAAGATACTACAAGACAAATCAAATGATGAATTGATTAATGAAATTGTTAAACTTTATAACAAATTTCCTGATGTCAAAGATTATTACTCACTCAATTTATCAAAAGAAGGAATAACCGAGGTTACAAAAAAATATAAGAAAATCATCAATAATCAATTTTTTCCTTCTAGAGGAATAGGTAAACTCAAATTATCTGTTGCAAGAAAAGCAGTAAATGATTTTAAAAAAATATCCAACTCATCTGAAGATATTGCAGACATGATGCTTTATTATGTAGACAATGGCGTTATGTTTACAAACTCATATGGTGATATATATGATTCATTTTACAACAGCATCGAAACAATGTTTGAATCAGCATTAAAATATATTTCTCAGAAAAATCTTCAGGAAAAATTTTATGAACAATGCAAGCAAATTGTCGAAGATACTTCAGGAATAGGTTGGGGATTTCATGATCAGATGACATATTTATTCAAAGAATACTTGGCGGATTACGCTGAAGAAGATGAATAATATGAAATCAAACACTTTTAATTCATCTTATTCATTTTCTTCAGCGTAATCCTGGTTCAAAAACAAAAATGAAAAGTTTGGTACGCATATGCTTGATTTTAAATTGTTGAACAGTCAAGCATTTTTAAATGGGGGAACTTATTTTCCGATAGGTTAATTTCCTGTTGGTCCGACCCCAAATAAACTAATATTTATCATATATTTCCTGTAATTTCCCCTCTTCTCTCATTTTTCTAATAGTTTCATCAAACCTTGGAATAATGTCTGCATATTGTGAATTTTTACGAATACATAGATTGAATGTGCTTGAATCAATAATGTTGGGGAGTTCGATTATCTGGTTTTCAAAACCGAGTTCCTTAATTCTGTATCGAACAACCTGAGATACATCTGTAAAAACATCAAACCTGCCTGCTGCCAGCTTTTTAAGGGTCAGGTCCAGTGAGGAAGTTAGGTCTGGTTTCATGCCGGCAAGATTTTTTTCAGCCCATCCGCTGCCTAAATAATGACCAATTCTATATCCTTTCAGTTCGGAAGGTGTTTTGATCTTTTTCAGTGCCTCTGCTTTTGGATAGCCTTTTTTTACAAAGATTGTGAATGTTGCAATTACAACAGGTTCAGTACTGACATTTGTATATGTTTTACGTTCCGGTGTGGGTACTGTTACAAAAGCATCCGCTTCGCCTACTTGTACCATTCGTTGTGCTCTTGCCCATGGATATCCGCTATGCGTAACAGGAATCTTCATGCGTACCTGTAATGATTCGTTCAGTACGTCTATGAGAATGCCCTGCATTTTGCCATTGCTTATCCATGAAAAGGATGGAAAATTGTTAAAATAAACAATGTTCATTGTGCCCATCACATAGGGGGCATAACAGAGAAAAATTAAAGTAAATAGTACTTTTTTCATGAATTAGTCTCCTGTAAAGAAGTCAAACAACCATGAAGTCTTGAAGTTCCATCTCCGCTAACAAGAATAGCAAGGTATGTGCTGAAAGTAACCTACCCATTAATTGATATTGTTCGTTTTGAGAACAATGAACTGTAGAGACCTCGCATGCTATATATCTACACGACCATATTTTTTGTACGATCAAGGTAATATGCGTGTATTATTTTTTAAGGAATGCTCTGAAAATAAGTTCCTCATTTCTGAAAGAGTCAATTCTATTCATTTTGAACCAGGATTACACTGAAGAAGATGAATAAGGGCGCATGTACAAGTTAGGGGAAAAAATTCAGTCCAATAACTGAACGATTCCGGCAAAGCCAAGAACAGCGTAGGGCTAAAGCCCAACGCTGAATTGAGAAAGGACGCTAAAGCGCCCTCAGGT
>Ga0272440_1001895_pt1 | contig 16681 bp, 18 predicted proteins | sample SSMMMBAug17_FD_192440 | JGI IMG/M metagenome (GOLD analysis project Ga0272440, IMG submission 192440) | Marine sediment archaeal communities from Little Sippewissett salt marsh, Falmouth, MA, United States - SSM-MMB-Aug17 | ecosystem: Environmental > Aquatic > Marine > Wetlands > Sediment ... | reverse complement strand
TTTTTGTAGTGTCAATTTTTACACTATTTTAACAACTTTTAAAGCCTTATAAATTTCTTCTTTTTTTCAAACAAGTTAAACAAGTTAATCTGTAATTCACTAACAAAGCTTTTCAAGACCTGCACAAATTTTTATCTTTATGCCCTAAGACAACAAATACAAAAAAATTACATTAAAATGCAAAATTTTTCGTGTTTAGTCGAGAATGAAATACAATTAATGATTAGATTTAGTTTATATTGTGACATATAAGGCGATTTCCGAAAAAAATAGACCCGGTTTAATCCAAATGCCGGAAACGATTTCGTAGAGACAAGGCATGCCTTGTCTCTACAGTCAAGCTACCGGTAATTAACACTTGAAAAATGGATATATTTATTTCCAGAAACCACTTAAGATAAACAACAAAAGCTTACCCTTGTTCCATGTCAGTTATTTCACAATGCTTCAGATATCAGAAAATTGTCCCAACTTTTTTTTCATCATCTCAATTAAATCCTCAATGGATTGTTTTCTCAAAATTTTGTTAAATTGGGACCGGTAATTTCGTACAAGGCTTACGCCTTCAATAGAAACATCATACACTTTCCATTTTTTATCTTTTAACATTCTATAATCCATTGGAATTTCATTATTTTGTGTTACAATGATTGTTTTAACAAGCGTTTTATCGTTACCCTGTTTTTGTTGTTCAAGATATTTGACTGTTTGATCGGTGTATTGTTCCAGGCGATTATAGTAGATGTTGGCTAAAAAACGAGCAAATAAATCAGAAAAGATTTTTTGTTGATCTGGCTTGAGACTTTTCCAGTTTTTGCCTAAAGTCCTTTGGGACATTTCAGGAAAATCGAATAATTCCAGTGCCATCTGGAATATTTTTTTCCGCAAAACCATTTTAGACTCAGCAGTATTTTCTTTTTTGCTATCTTTTAACATGATAATAACTTGATCAATATTGTTTTTAAGATCAGAAAGTGCATTATTGGCAAATGCAGGTGACGTTACTATATAACAAAATAAAACAACGACATAGGGTATGATCAAAAATTTTTTCATTTTTTCTCCAATAAGTTATAACTATTTTATAATCATTAAAAAATATACTCAACAATAGATGAAAATCTATTTCACACCGCCAAAAACATATTTACTGATTAATGCTTCCAGATCGACCGCAGACTCTGTTTCATAAATAATATCTCCTTCTTTTAGAATGGTATCTGATCCTCCAGGAGATATTTTGATATATTTATCACCAATCAACCCACTGGTTTTAATCGATGCAATCACATCATCGGTTAAATGAATATTGGAATTGATCATCATTTTTACCACAGCAACCTGATCTTTTGGATCAAGATGTATGGAGGTTACTTCACCAATTTGAACGCCAGCTATTTCAACAAAAGCACCTGATTTTAAACCAGAAACAGAATCGAATCGAGCGGATAGTTGATATCCATCTGGTCCAAAGAAATCTAATTTTCCCAGATTAATGGTCAGGTATGCGGTACACATAAGTCCTATCAATATAAATATACCAACCCACAGCGTAATAATATGGTCTTTGTTAATCATTGATTGTTTTCTCCTGGCCGTTATTGCTTCTATACAAAGCAATGATCTCAATTATTGTTTTAGAAAAATTTTTCAATATGTAAACGACAAAAAATTTATTGGTTATTTCCGCCATAAGCCGGCTCAACAAACTGTTTAACAACAGGAATAGAACATGTCTCAATTCCTTTAGGATCACCATGATACAGAATGCGGGCATCTTCAAGAAAGGCTATTTCGTGCGCTATATAAAAGATATCCGGAATTTCATGAGTAACAATAACTGCTGTATAGTTAAATTTCTGTTGATTTTCTGAAATCATTTTAAACACCGCATGTTTTCGAATAGGATCCAAACCCGTTGTGGGTTCATCAAAAAGAATAATTTCAGGATCTGTAATTAAAGCTCTCGCCAATGCAACTCGTTTTTTCATACCACCGGAAATCTGCGATGGATACTTATGATTGATATCTTCAAGCTCCAATTGGTTTGAAATATTCATTACTTTTTGAATTATTTGATCTTTTTTATACAGTCGTCGTTCTTGAATGGGTAATGCAATATTTTCATAGACCGTCATGGAGTCAAATAAAGCCATGTTCTGAAACATATAGCTGAACTTTTGACGAATTTGCCTGGATTCTTTCCCCGATAGTTTGGAAATATCCTTTCCATTCAGAAATATACTTCCTGAATCCGGCTTTAAAAGGCCAATCATATGCTTGAGCATAACACTTTTGCCGACACCACTTTTTCCTATGATCGCTGTAATACGCCCCTTATCAATGGATAAATCTATCTGGCTCAGTACTGTCTGCTGTCCGAACGATTTCGTGACTTTATTAAATTGAATCAAAGGGGTCATAAGATAATTCCATTCAATATTTTATATAAAGATGACAATCTATAATAAGAATGATGTTAATACGTAATCCGCTATTAATACAATCACACAAGACATTACAACCGCGACTGTTGTTGAGATACTAACCCCTTTTGCACCAAATCCATCGGATCTCAAGTGAGTATAATATCCCTGATATAAGCAAATGGTTGATACGATAATTGAAAAAACAATAGATTTGATAAATCCACCGGAAACATCAGTCATTAGTACACTATTTTCCATTCCTTTGATATAGACTGCAGGATTAATACCTAACATAACAACACCACTCATATAACCACCCAAAATTCCGACAACATCAAATATTGCGGTTAATAAGGGAAAGCTTATTATGGATGCTCCAATTTTGGGGCTGATTAAAAAACGTTTGGGATTAATATTCATTGTGTATAAGGCATCAATTTGATCAGAAATTCTCATGATGCCCATTTCAGCAGCCATTGATGATCCTGCGCGGCCGATAATCATAATTGCTGTGAGTACAGGCCCAAGTTCCCGTATCAGAGAAAGGGCAACAGCCGATCCCAATAAACCCTCGGAACCAAATTTGACCAGTGTATAATAGCCTTGAAGACCTAAAACCATACCTGTAAACAAAGCTGTCAGACAGACAACAGAAATGGATTTCACACCAATAAAATACATTTGATGCATCCATTTTGTATATTGAAAAGGGTATTGAAACAAGCGGATAAAAGATTCAATAAAAAAAGTAGTGATATGACCCAGTTCATAAATAAATGATATCAAGGCATATCCTAAAATCTGACAGAACTGCTTTATAGGATTATTTTTCATGATCAATGTTCATCCTGATATTTCAAAAAATCTTCAAACTCGATATTGTATATGTATAACAATACCAGCGTCAACCCAAAAATTAATGGTCCATATAATAATCCTATTAATCCAAAATATTGCATTCCCCCAAGAATTGAAAAAAAGATCAACAATGTGCTCATATCTGAAGAACCTTGCATGAATAAAGGTCGTACAAAATTATCGATCATTCCAACAATAATCACACATGAAAGCGTGACAAACAATGATGCCATCCAGCGACCAGACAATAATAAATAAGAAGCTGCTGGGACCCAGATGATTGCGGTTCCAACCATGGGAATCAATGAGGCAAATGCCATTATAGACCCCCAAAAAAGTCCAGGGAGACCTGCAAGGGAAAAAGTAATGCCTCCAGCAGTGCCTTGAGCTATTGCAGTTACAAATGTTCCTAAAATTGCAGATTTAGAAACTTCACGCACGCGTGTAATAATACGGTTTTCCTGACTGGAAGACAAAGGAATCAAATGAAAAATTTGGTTTACGATGCTATCATAATCTCTGACAATGAAGAAAAATGTGAAAAGCATTAAAACAAATTTTCCGATCACTGCCGTGAGATTGCCCAATATATATGTTCCCTGGTTTAATAGAAATTGGGCAGTATAGGTGCTCATTGATAATAGTATTTTATCAAATTGAACCATGTCAGTTTTGATAGATAAGGCCTCAAGGTTTATACCGGGAAAATAAGTATTCAGTTGAGCAATCATTTTTTCCCAAAAAGTAAAAAAAGAGATCATCAAAGGAGATGTCATCAATTGCTCATATTTTCCTTCAGCAATCCAATCATAAATAGCGTTAATAGAACTCACACCCTGCTGAATCAACGCGATTAACAAAAACATAACCGGTATCACGACCACCATTGTTAATAAAGCACATGATATCATTGCAGCGATATTTTTTCGTCCTCTCACCCATTGTTCGACTTTTCGATGTATTGGAATAAAAACAATGGCTAATATAATCGCTAAAATGATGGCATGCATATATGGCCGAATGATACAATAACACCCAAACAAGACAGCAAACAGTAGAAAAAATAAGAAATATTGTGATTGTATATTGATTGAAGGACAGCTATTCATAGATTCATTTTCCATATGGAATCTCCTCATTTATGATGGTATTGTTTTTTTGAAAAACGTTGGCTGTGTGATCAGTTGTTAATGTATCATGAATAGTATTTTTTTTTTCGAAAAAACGATCACGATGTTATTATTGTGAAAATTATTTATAAGGATACCATTGATATCCGGGGATCTGATTGACCTTTAAAATAGCCACTTCATTGGTTGCTGTATTAAAAACCACTTTTCGACCTTTTTCACCGCCAACATCTTCAGAAGCAACATGAATGCCATAGTATCGTAACGCTTTTCTGGCCAGTTTAACATTTTCCATACCAACATTTCTACCAAAACGTTTCGGAAGATTGGCACCACCGAAAATTTGTGCCTCAAGGTTTCGTCTTTTAGATCCACGAGATAAAAACATCTGAATAAGGGTAAGAATACAAATATTACCATAACGCGAAGTTGCCTTTTGTCTGTCCCTGATCATTGGATATTCAAAGTGTCCAAGACCGCCAAAACGCTTCTTTTTGTCATAGATAGAAATAACCACACATGAACCCACTGATGAAGCGACCAGAGTTGGTCGTTCTGGAAGGTAAATGTAACCAGGTTCTAAAGAATACCTGTTTGATGGATAATTATTAAAGTCATTCATATCAACACAGTTTTGAACCCTGCTGAAGATTACATATAAGATTTGGATTAATTCCAATTAACTGCCCTGCTTTTTCCCACCTTGACTGCACAGGAACATCAAAAAGAATGGTTTCATCCAAAGGTGCAAAAAACCAGGCGTTCGCCATAATTTCAGCTTCCAGTTGACCAGAAGCCCATCCTGAATATCCTAAAATGATTAAAAACTGGTCAGGTCCTTCCCCAAGGGCAATCCCATTCATTACATCAATACTCGTTGTTAAGGCTAAGTGAGATGAAATCCTTACCGTTCCTTTCCAATGAAATGGCGGACCATGTAAAACAAATACCTGAGAGGGTTTTATTGGGCCACCATTATAAATAGGAATTTTATTGACCTGTGGGATACAATTTATGTTGATATCATTAAAAATATCTTTTCCGATTAAATGAGGATGTATTCTGTTGATCATCAAAGCAATAGTACCATTTTTGTTGTGTTCACAAATAATTGACACCGTTTGTTTAAAACTGCCGTCTAACAGTTCTGGCATAGCAATAAGAAATTGCCCCTGATAGGATTGAATTTTTTGATCTGATATCATTATAGTTAGCAACTTTTTATGTAAATTTTTAGAAAAAATGTTGGCTGAAATGATAAGGTCATTTTGTGTTTGTATCCATGATAATGCGTTGGTGTATGACCATCATGTAGCCAAAATCTGTTATGGAATCTATTGTTTATACATTCATAAAAAAGATAAAGGTATTTTAGTAAAAGTTTTTTTAATTTTCAAGTGATTATTTATAGTTCGCCAATGTTTTTTATTGCATGATACAAAAATAAAAGTAGAAAAAAAATGGCCTGGTCTTTGCAAAATTAATCGTAAAGCGTTTTTTTTTACAATAATATAATTTATGTTGTTATCCTTAAACCCTGAAAAACAATGAAAATAAGGGGAAGGAGGTTAAATATATGGACATTCAAAATATCAATGCTATATCACAGCCGGAAAAATCAGCCCGGCAAAAATCGACCGAAACCAGTACCGTTGGATTTCAATCCTATCTAGATGCATTTTCTGACAAATTGCAACGTAATTCATCGGCTGTTGAAGCTTCGCCTCATATGTGTAACGTTCAATCTGTACCATTCATCAATATGCCACCCCAGCAGAAAGAAATGGTTGATAAGGTTAGTTCTGTATTGGATTTATTTGAAAATTATTCAAATGAGTTACAAAATTCAAACAAAACCTTAAAAGAAATCGAGCCTACATTGTTAAATATGAAACAGGCCGCTGAAAAATTGTACAAGGAAAATGCGTTGAATACTGAAAAAAGTCAAACATTATCACAGCTTATTAATAATTTGCAGGTGACTGCTACGGTTGAATATTTCAAATTTCAACGTGGTGATTATTTATGATGTCTTAAATTTTGGTTTTAATTAGAATTAATGGATTCTTTAAAAAGATCACCATAAAAATCCGTAACAACTTGAATAACATCGTCCGGCGTTTTTTGGCTCAGCACTTTTAGCATAAAGGTGTCAATATTTTTTGAACTGAATTTTCGAATCATACTTTTAACCGCTGGGATTGAAGGTGGATTCATACTGAATTCATCAATTCCCAGCGCAAGCAATATTGGAACATGAAATGGATCTGCAGCCATTTCACCGCACATGAACAGCTTGATTCCCTTTCGATGAGCAGCTTCTGATACTGTTTTGATCATTCGAATAATGGCCGGATGAAGTGGTTGAAACAAATGAGCAACATCTTGATTTCCACGATCAATGGCCAATGTATACTGAATGAGGTCATTGGTACCAATGCTAAAAAAATCAACATAATCTGCCATAATGTCTGATAGAATTGCAGCAGAAGGTACTTCAATCATCATCCCCACATGAATATCCCGGTTAAATCTGATTTTTTCTGTTGATAATTCTTCAGCTGTTTCATCCAATATTTTTTTAGCGGCAATAATCTCTCTGACACCCGATATCATAGGAAATAATATTCTAACGGTTCCGTAGTCCGCCGCACGCAGTATTGCTCGGAGTTGAGTTTTAAAAATGTCCGGTCGTTTCAAACAATATCGGATTGCCCGAAGCCCTAAAACAGGGTTGGTTTCTGCTTTCTCATATATTCCGGGAACCTGTTTATCTCCATTGATATCAAGAGTTCGAATCGTAACCGGTTTAGGATACATCAGGTCTACCACTTCTCTATAGTTTTCAAACAACTGATCTTCTGTTGGCAGCTCGTTTCTTTCCATATACAAAAATTCAGTTCTATATAAACCGATACCATCTCCACCATGATCTAAAACCGAAACGACTTCTTCTAACAGCTCAATATTTCCCATCACTTTTTTTTCAAGCCCATCAATCGTTTTTGCAGAATTTCCACTAAGCCGTACCATTTGTTTTCTGTGACGTTCGAAAACATTTTTTTTCTCTTCATATTTAATCAGCGAATCTTCGCTAGGATTTAAAATAACAATACCTTTAGTACCATCAACAATAATAATACTTTCATTTCTAATAACATCGGTTGCTCTTTTTAATCCTAATACAGCTGGAACTTGAAGGGTTCTTGCTATAATACTGGTATGAGATGTTCTACCGCCAACTTCTGTAACAAACCCCTGTATTTGATGTAATTGAATCTGACTGGTTTCTGCTGGTGATAGATCTCGTGCAATCAATATAACACGTTTATTAATATCTTTTATTTGTTCATGCTTTTTTCCCCCGATTAAATTATGCATGATGCGATCAGTAACATGGCCAATATCGGATTCTCTTTCTCTTAAATAAGGGTCGGACATTTGTTGGAATGTTTTTTTTATCGTATGAGAAACCTTTTTTAATGCCCACTCAGCATTAATATGGTTTCTTTGAATTAAGGTGCATGTATTTTCAAATAATTTTTTGTCTTTAAGCAATATTTTATGCGTTTCAAGAATATAGCGTTGATCTTGATATTCCCCGGAAATAGATTGGATAATTTCATCAAGTTCTTGTGATGCCTTCTCGACAGCACGTTTAAAACGATTAATTTCTTCATTTAAATCCTTATCAAAAAGATAATATTGACGAACAACATCAACGCCTTCCTTATCTACCAGATAAGCCTTACCAATACAAATACCAGGTGAACCGCCAATAGCTTGAATGATTATTTCTTGGGTTTTACTCATTGATTATTTTCTCCAAATCCATCTTCTATGGTTAGTGCAATTCTATTCATAATATCATTATCATGAATATGATCAATTTCAACGGTCACTTCAGAACCTTTGGGGCAGAAAAGTGTCATGAGATCAAGAGCACTCGATGCATCTGCCCGTTGATCTGCTTTGGAAAGCCAGACACCATGCTTTGCGCCTCTAGCAATCTCAACAATTTGGAGAGCTGCTCTAGCATGTAAACCTGCTTCATTGGATATGGTCAATGTTTTTTTCATCGTAATTTATAAAAAAAGAAATTGAAAGATAGATACTTACATCTTTTATTGTTGAAGGATAGCTATCATGTGAATATCAGATATGTCAAATTAAATTATATTTAACAGTACTAAAAAGTATATAGTATTTAATAACAAATTATAATATTTAGAAATAAACGTAAATATTCAAATAATATTAAACTGTATGATCAATCAATTATTTATTTGCTGTACGAACGATTTTTGAAAAATGCCGCAATGCAGAAAAATATATTGACATTTTGCCGCAGTGCGTTATTATAAAGATAAATGATCTTTTAAAAAATAATTTATATGAGTGATTATGCCATAAAACTGATGACTGTGGCAATAAGAAATAATTTTCAACATATATTTTTTAATCAGCCAACCATAAGCATTAATTACAAATGTATATATTTGAATGGCTGATTAAAGAAGATGTATTGATCATGAGTACCATTCAATCGTAAGGAGTCTACAATGGTATATATGGCGATTATTTTAAGCGCATTATTTGCCGCTGCAGGATTAAGTTTTTTGGAATTTTTGACCGAAGGACGTATCACTTATTTCCCGGTTGTTATAGCCCTTTTATTGATTATACCCATTCGTCAAATGAGGATACTTACACGAGATATTGATCGTATTTCGAAAAAAATGCTCCGTATTCAGGACTGTCTCCAGGTCAATGCAAAAAATACCGATTCAATATGTCTTGATAAGACAATGAATCGGGATAATGGCAATATGTAAAGGAGGTCAGAATGAAACATTTACGCCTTATTTTGGCAGGAGTGTTTGCATTGATGAGCATGGGATTTTTTTCCAGTGCTTTTTCAGAAATGCAGCAAATTAATGACAACTATTTATCATATATAAATGGTCAAACAGCAATTCATTCCGTTTCAGATAGTGGATCTAAAAATGTGATGAATTTCTTGAATAATATGGAAAGAGTGTATGGTGTCAATATATCAGATGAGGTAAAAGAATCTGATGCCATTGCCGAAACTTTTGATTTTATAATGGAATTATCCGAAGCTTTGGATGGAAGCGGCAATCCATTTATGCCACGATTTTCACTTTTCAATGAAAGTGATCCCAAAGGGGTCGACATACAGATGGGTGGACTAAAACTGCACTTAAAATCCATTGATATAAACGGAACAGTCTCTATCCACAGGAATTAACAAAGCATTAACAACTGTTCGTTAAGCGCCTGATTGAATGAATCATTCTTTCAGGCGCTTTTTTTTTATGGTATGTGATTCCTTTAGGGCGTATCCAAAGGTTGGGGAAGCAAAGTTATTCCTTATTGTCTGAACCTGGATTACGCAGATTAAGATGATTAAGATGATTTGTAAAGTGAGGCATAATAAACTGTATTTGTTATTATAATTAAGCTATTCATTCATCATCTTAATCCTCTTAATCTGCGTAATCCAGGTTCAGACAATGAGAACAAACTTGCTTCCTCCATTCGTTGGATAAGTCCATTCCTTTACCATTCAGGCATCCCGCATTCGTGTTGTCTGATATTATCATCACTGTCGCGTTAATGTATCTGAATTGTATGTAACGTGTATGTAAAGATTGACGGAAAATAAAAAGTTATATATAGATTTATAGATTTGTCTAACATGCTATGGTAAAAAGCTTGAACGCAAAGTCGGGTGAATTCGGTATCCTTCATATAAAATAAGGATAAAAAGGAAAAAAAGAATATGTCTGAAAATATTATTTTCCAGGAATTAAATGATGAATTAATGCTATATAAAACAGACAGTGAAGAAATTCACGTTCTGAATCCCACAGCGCGGATGATTTATAAGCTGCACAATCAAGGTAAAACAGTTGATGAAATGATCCCATCAATAGAGAATACATTTCAAATTGACAATACACAATCATTAAAAAATGATATTGAAACCTGTATTGATCTTATGAAATCCAAGAAAATTTTTGAAAATTAAAGCTGGCTTTTTCCCAAAACTAAAAAACAATTGAAAAATAAGTTCCTCATTTACAATTGTACGTTTCGTGGCTATAGATCGTAAAGACAAGACATGCCTTGTCTTTATAAACAAGAACCGAAAATGTAAATTAAGATGGGAAATTTATTTTCAGAGCATTCCTGAGGAGAAAATAAATGACACCTGTAAACAAAATACTGATTCATTTTTTAGGAATTTTTTTAATATTATCATCAATTGCAGAGTCTTCACTAACTGAAAATGATTATCTGAAAATAGCTAAAAACTATTTATTCTATTTGAAAAGCAATAAAACAATTGTTTCTGTTGAGCATATTGTCAATAATAAAATACTTATTGGAAGAATTATGCATCTGAAAGATGGTGGCTACTTACTTATTCCAGAGAAAAAAAGATTACCCCCCATTAAATTATATTCATTAAAAAATGACTACGAAACCCTGCCACAAGCGTTTAAACAATTTATCATACAGGAGTTAACATCATATCAACGCAAGACAACATCGAATTTTTCCCGTATATCTTCAGAAAATTCAGATAAATGGGATTTTTTATTGAATTACTCATCAAAAACGACGAAAAATAGAAATTATGTACCGGATACCTATCTATTAAAAACCACATGGAATCAAAACTATCCTTATAATAAACTGCTTCCACAAATTGATGGTGTGCATGTTCTGGCTGGATGTACACAGGCGGCACAAGCTCAAATAATGAAATATCATCAGCACCCAGAACGTGGAAATGGCATTGCAACACACACCTGGAACAATCAGGAATTTGAAGCTATTCTTTATAAATCCTATCACTGGGAAAACATGCCCGATACTCTTGATAATAGCACGCCTGAATATTTTCAAGATGAAGTCGCATTACTGTATAGAGATCTGATCATTGCCAATAAGGCAACGATGGGACTTTCTGCTACAAGTGCTTCAATGAATGTTAACGCTATGGCTGAATACTTTGGTTATGGAACTGATATCAAACAAATGACCAATGAAAATGAAAATGATTTTTTTTCTGTGATTCGTAATGAAATTGATCATAACAGGCCTGTTTTGTTAAGCCTTCCAAATCATTCAACGGTTGCTGATGGCTATGCTTCAGATGTAACTGGGAAAAAAATTCATATAAATATGGGATGGGGAGGACATTCAGACGACTTTTATTATCTCAATGAAACAATAGAAACAGATTCATATATTTTTCCAACGTCATCACTGACCATTAAATATAATATTAAGCCATGCAGTTCAGAAGAAAACAATTGCTTTGAGCATTTAGAAATACTTGAATCAAATGATAGGCAAGATGGTTTGAGTATTTCAGGAATATTTGATTCTGAAAATGATATTGATTCCTATTCTGAGTATTTAAAAGGAACAAGCCAAATTACAGGTGATAGAGGCTATTTAAATCAGGCATTTTATATTATGGTGTATAATTCTAAAAATGAACCTGTCATTTCAAGCGATGAAACCATTCAATATGATTTTCCAACTGACTATTATAAAATAAAGATTTCATTAAAAAATGAATATGGTGGAGGCTACACCTATGGCGATGAAAATTATCTTAATTATGATGTTCTTATCTCTACCCAGTTGATCACTGAAAATGACATTGATATGATTCAAAATCAGGATAGTCCACCATCGATCAATACAGAATTTAAAGATATCATTATGTCAAAAAATTCTTCATACGGCATTAGAATAGACGCTGTTGATAAAGATGGTGATAACGTTAATTTGATAGCAATCTCTTCAAATGCAGTGGTTGAAACAACTATTGAGAAGGATATTTTGACTGTCCAATCTAAATCAGATGTTGGTTATGCGCGTATATATGTCATTGCCAGTTCGAAAGCGGAATCTGTTCAAAAAACTTTTGCTGTACTGATCAATGATGAAGCATTTGGTTGGGGAGAAGAATTTACAGTTCAAGGAACTTTTGACAGTCAAAGTGATTACAATCAGCATAAAGTTTTATTGGATGGCCAATGTCAAATCAAGGGAGACAATGGATATTCGAATCAAGCTTTTTATACATCTGTTTTAGATAATTCTCAAAATACAATTGTTTCAATGAACGATGAAATGATTAATCAACCGTTTAATAAGTCAATTTACTTTATTGGTGCATCATTAAATATGAATCCAGATGGATATGGATCGTTTTATGAATATGATGCAAATAACCCGGGATATTCTCTTTTTGTCAATTGTCCAAATGCAACCTGGTCGTTAGAGGAGATCGCCGATGTATTAAAAATAGAGATTAGTAATGAATCTATTTTTTCTTTAAAACAATGCATTACCATTTTGCAATTGTTGTCGGGTTATTCTTTATCAAATAGTGTGAATGACATTATTTCAATTCAAGGAAATAAAATAATTGGAATAGAGGATGTATTATATATACTCCACTATATCTCCGGAATAGAAGTGATTGATTGATATTAAAACAATACTTTTTGCTCTTTTTATGCTAAGGAACAACAATTTAATAACTTTGCCATTCTTACATTCCATATTCAGATTGAATTTGCCCGATGCAAAATCGAAAAATTTCGAAATAGAATAACGATTCCTTCAGCTTTTTCAATTTTCCATTGAACAAATTCAACCTGAATATGAACGCCATAATGGGAAAGTTATTAAATTGTGATTCCTAAATGTTTTTTTATTTTTCATAACAAAGGAGTTTGGCATGGTTCAGGTTGATGTCTTTTGGTCTTATGCATTAGGGGCAAGCTTTGCTGCGGCGGCATCCAGGCAGCTAAACAAAGAAGACAAGCCCTTTCGAAATGATTATTTTACCTATACACTGTTGTATTTATCCTGTATTTTTGCGCCATCCGGGATCTATCTTCTCTGGCAATTTCCTCATTGGGAAACCATGCAGGTGGCAACCTGCCATGGAGATCTGCCAGCCTGGCTGGTAGTCCTTTTTGCGATCACGAATATAACACAAGGGATTTTCGGTTTCTGGGTGAGCTATAAATGTATACAAGCAGGGCGGTATTATTGGGCTCATCTCCAATGGTTTTTAGGATATTTTTTCATGTTTTTTGTGTTGCTTCATGGGTGGGATGGTCTTGGATGGCAACGATTTTTATATGATCCAACAGTTCTTAACAACCAGTTATGGCAACCGGGACAATACATGGGCTTTTCCTTTGCATGGAGTAATGTCGCTTTAACTTTGTATGGAATGGGATTTTTTGTGATTCCCTTTATGATCATCCCAATGGGGAAATGGATAATTGAAGGTGCACAGCGATCCCCAGAAGTTGATCCATCAATCATACCAAAAAATATTATCGAAATTGGTCGTGCTGTTTTGGTCGTGATTCTATGCATTACATTGGGAACATCAGCAATAACAGCCATTGTGGTGTCCATTATTTTTTTGATTACCAACAATATGCTTGTCAGTATTGTTTTGGGGATAGGTATTAGTTTAACCGTTGCATATTTTTTCTTTTTTCAACAAGAACAATTCTGCTATAATTGGTTTAAAAAACTCTTTCTTGCAGAGCCCAAATAAGCCAATAACCATATGAATTTTATAGAAGACTATATTTAAATGATTAATTATGTTTAAAATACCCATTCTTTATCGATATATATTGCGCGAAATTTTTCCACCCTTTTGTATCAATCTACTTGTATTTTGCTGCATATTTCTAATTTCAAAAATGTTAGAAGTGACTAAATTAATTGTTAATTATCAGATGGATGTTTTTAATGTTTTAAAAATTGTGATGAATTCAATTCCATCATTTTTGATTTTTGTTCTCCCCATGTCAATTATGATGGGAATTCTTTTGGCATTGTTGAGATTATCCAGTGATAATGAAATTTTAGCCATTAAATCTGGTGGTATTCATATCTTTCGATTAATGCCACCTATTTTATGTTTTGCTACTTTTGGCTGTATTCTAACATTGACAATGACTGTTTATGGATCGCCTGCTTCCCGATTGGCGACAAAACGTCTGTTGATTGAAGTGGTACGTTCAAATCTGAATGTTGGTCTTAAAGAGCGTACCTTTAATGATCGCTTTAAAAATGTGATGCTCTATGTAAACACAATCAATCCAGAAACTGGTCTTCTCAAACATATTTTTGTTCAGGATCATCGTGATAGCAAAGTGACCCGAACCATTATTGCTGATAGCGGTAAAATATTTTCCGACAACGATACGGGGCGATTTCAACTTCAATTATTTGATGGTGTGATTAATCAGGTGGATCAAGATCAGTCTTCTGTGTATAGTGTTCATTTTGATCGCTATTATTTTAATTTAGATCTCAATCAGCTCATCAAGGATGCTGGTAAAAACAAGGGTAAATCATTCAAAGAAATGACATTAACTGAGCTCAAAAATAGCTTAAAACAATCTATTCCTTATAATAAATATAAGTTACGGCTGATGGAATATCACAAAAAATTTGCCATTCCTTTAGCTTGCATTGTGTTGTCGTTATTGGCAATGCCGTTGGGAATAGGAACGCAAACACAAAAGCGATCTTTTGGAGTGGTACTGGGATTGATCTTTTTTCTACTGTATTACTTGCTGTTAAGCGTTTCAATGGGAGTTGCTGAATCCAGTAACCTGCCAACCGCCCTATGCATTTGGGCTCCAAATGGTATCATTTTAATACTGGCATGTTATCTTTTATTTCGGGCAGCAAAAGAGAAACCATTTATAACCCTGCCATTCAGGTTATTTTGGCCATTCAAAAAAAATGTGTAGGTTGGTACCGATCGCACAAAAAAGTTTCAGTTTTCTAAAGACTGGTAACATCAAGCATTAATTGGAATGCGGAGAGATTCTTTTTTTTATCTTTTTTATATTAGCTGATTTCACCGGTAATTTTTCTTTAATTTTCTTAATATCCACTGGTGGGACTTTTTCTTTGATCTTTTTAAGTTCAGCAGCCGATGATTGAACTTTTTCCTTAATTTTTTTTAATTTATCCGATTTTTGCCTGGCGGTGATAATCATCCCTTCTGCTAAAAAATATCCAGCGATTCCCAAAATAATTCCAGAGACAATGCCCCCCACCCAAAGCGAATAAAACACTTGTTTTCCGGAATGAAACAAAAATGTAATCGATACATTGGAAAGAACATTCATCTTTAATGGATACCCTAAAATCATAGCCCCAATCATATAATTAAAACCATACAAAAAAGGCGCAGTTAAAGGGTTTGTCAACCACACCGCAATAGCGGCGGAAACCTTATTGACACCTAAAAGTGCTGCAAGCGGTATGACAATATATGTTTGAAATCCCATGGTTGGCGTCATTGCCACAAAAAAACCGATGGCGGCGCCCCATGCGACCTGTTCGGGTGTTCCTCTTATCCGGATAAAACGATTATATAAATGGAATATAAATCTTTTTATTCGGCCTGAATTTGGTGGTGGAACTGCTTGATATAGAAAATCATCTTGCATTTGGTTTGATCATTACCTGGTTGGTTTTTATCTTTTCATACCTTATTTCATCGTAAAACCGCAACAAAAAAATTCAAAAAAACAATACGATGAATAATCAGTATTATCCTTTATTGCATTGACACTAAAGACATATTTCGTTATGAAACAATTATGAATAAATGTCCTGTATGCAAAAATGATATTTGCAATATAAAGCATGATGGCCTTTGCCTGAAATGTGGATGGGATTTTCGTTATTATACTGCAGGTATGACACGATCAGAGGAAATACGATTTAAAAAAAAATTAAAAATTGCACGGCGTAATTGGAAAACACTGATCTCATCAATTAAAGAAACGCGAACGCTAAAAAATCGTATTGACAATATTCTTAACCGCTCTTCCCATTAGAGTTCCAGATCAAGCATTCATAATGATAAGGTGATTTCCGAAAATAAAAATACCAAAGTATGAGCCCCTCCTTGAGAGGGGTTGAGGGCATAGCCGTCAGGCTAAGAGAACTTAATCTCGGCAGATCCAAGAAAGCGTAGGGCTAAAGCCCAACGCTGAATGGAAAAAGGACGCTAAAGCGCCCTCATAAAAAAATTCAGTTCGCTCTTGAAAGATGGTTCTTAGAGGGCGCTTTAGCGTCCTTGCTCAATTCAGCGTTGGGCTTTAGCCCTACGCTTTCTTGCTATTGCCGAGAATTTTCTCTTAGCCTGACGGC
>Ga0272440_1001894_pt1 | contig 16685 bp, 14 predicted proteins | sample SSMMMBAug17_FD_192440 | JGI IMG/M metagenome (GOLD analysis project Ga0272440, IMG submission 192440) | Marine sediment archaeal communities from Little Sippewissett salt marsh, Falmouth, MA, United States - SSM-MMB-Aug17 | ecosystem: Environmental > Aquatic > Marine > Wetlands > Sediment ... | reverse complement strand
GTAATGATTCATACCATTGAAAATGCTTTGATTATTTAGGAATGCTCGAAAAATAATTTCCCCTTTTATCTTTAACATATAATCCTTTGGCACGTAGAGACGTAGCATGCTACGTCTCTACAGAACAGGAATGCTCGAAAAATAATTTCCCCTTTTATCTTTAACATATAATCCTTTGGCACGTAGAGACGTAGCATGCTACGTCTCTACAGAACAAAAACCCCGATGAACATTTTTTCAAATGGGGAACTTATTTTTCGAGCATTCCTTAGACAAAAACAGGAAAAACAAATGATACCAGAACACTATCGCCATACAACATTACCACCAACACAATTCCCTGAATTGTTTGTAGATACAGAAAAATGTAAGGGCTGCGGACGATGTGTAAAAACATGTCCTATTCAACTGTTAACCCTTGTTAACAAAAAGGCCGCATCCAACGAACGATACGATTTTTTTCGGTGTATCAATTGCGAAAACTGCATGGCAGTGTGTCCTGAAAATGCGATTCGGATTGAAGGTGATTATCGTGTTGAGGCAGGATACTGGAAAAACGATACCCTGTATGACAATGGTAAAATATATCCAGAATTTTCAGAATCTGTCCTGACTGAAACTGAAAAAATCATATATAAACGACGCAGCATAAGGCTTTATAAGCAAAAGCAGGTGCCCAAAGATATGATCAGACGTGTCATTGAGGCCGGACGATATGCACCATCAGCAGGAAACAATCAGCCCTGGAAATTCATTGTAATTCAAGACAAAGAAATTATTCAAAAGATTAGTAAACTGTGCTATCAAACCCTCAAATTTGCAACTTACCTGAGCCTTCCCCATGAATGGCTTGATATAAAAAATAAAGGCAACAAAAATGCAGGCCTCAAAACATGGCAAGAGTTGTTACTTCCATTTCTGGTCATGTTTTATAAAGGGGATGCCGACCAACGCGCACGCGGCGGTGTCAATGCTGTAACAAGCGATCCAGAATTTGATACAACCTTTGGCGCACCTACTTTAATATTGATTCTTTCCGATAAACGTGCTATCGGTGGCACAGAGCTTGATCTGGGGATTTGTGCACAAAATATGGTAATTGCTGCGCATGCAATGGGTTTGGGAACCTGTTATGTGGGCTTGATTGATCAGGCATTACGATTTCATACACAATTTAAAAAGGAAATTGGGATAACAGCGCCTTTTAAGATTGTGACTGCAATAACATTGGGTTATCCAAAAGGAACAATTGATACTGTGGTTCGGCGGGAAAAGGCGAGGATTCATTGGATTGCCCATAATCATTAAAACTCGCAAAAATTGGGTATCAAAAGAGGCTTTGATCATCATTTCGGCCATTACTTACTGTAGAGACGTCGCATGCTACGTCTCTACACGACCTTATTTTTTTGGACGATCAAGAAAAATGAGCATGATATTTTCCGAGCATTCCTTAGAGATTATTGTGGTTATTGCTAATACCATTATTGGCGAGGATAATTTACATTGACAGGCCTGTCTAAAAAGAAATTGTATCATCCAGGTGCATTTTCAAAAATTATTTCACAAAACGATTCAATGATTTCCATTTTTCACTATGTTGAATCTGTTGCACCTACGATGCATCCTGTGTTTATCACTGGTGAAACAGGTGTAGGTAAGGGATTACTCGCTGAGGCAATTCATAAATTATCGCATCGCAAAGGCCCATTCATCCATGTCAATGTATCTGGAATTGATGCCAACCTGTTTGCAGATACGTTGTTTGGTCATGTCAAAGGTGCTTACACTGGTGCGAACAAAGAGCGGACAGGCTTGTGTGAAAAGGCGGCATCAGGAACGCTTTTTTTTGATGAAATTGGCGATCTGGATCGTTCATCTCAAATCAAATTGTTGAATTTGTTTCAAGAAAGAAAATACTATCCCATTGGACAGGATCAACCCAAGCTTTGTCGGGCCAGATTTATTACAGCAACCAATTGCGATATTGATCATATGGTTGAAAATAATATTTTTCGTAAAGATTTGTTTTTTCGATTACATACGCATCGCATCCATTTACCTCCCCTGCGAGAACGAAGGGATGACTTACCGATATTAGTAGATTACTTTTTAAGACAAAGTGCAAAAAAACTAAACAAGAAAAAACCTTCTGTGTATAAAGAAATGATTCAACTGTTGAATGCATATTCATTTCCAGGAAACATTCGAGAGTTGCAATCCATGATAGATGATGCGCTTTGCCGGCATAAATCGCATGCATTATCATTGAAAACATTTAAGTCGTATATCAATCGACAGAATCAGCAAAATTATGTGAATGTAGATATCAATAATACGCTTCATAATGTTTTTAATTATTTTGAAGACCTTCCAACCATAAAAGAGGCAACTGAACAGCTTGTTCGCGAAGCCTTGAAACGCGCAAATGGCAATTTATCCATTGCTGCACCTATTTTGGGAATCAGTCGTCAGGCATTGGGGAAAAGGCTGAAGCGGCAAGAAGAAAGAGATTAAGCAGTTATTTTGATTGGCCGCAACATCGCTTATATTTTTTGCCACTGCCACATGGACATGGATCATTTCTGTGAATCTGTTGTTTCAACTGTGGCTCTGGTAGTTTAAAATACTCATAACTGATTGCCAGTAAGACCAACAATACAGAAATAAATTGGCGCCCCCCATTTGTTAACATAAACACCCAAAATTCACGCATTTTGCCCAGGAAAGAATCAATAATCAATCCCTTCTCAGCCTGAGATATCAAATGAAAGGGATGATCCATAATAATTGCCGCAAAAAGCAATATGATACCAAATCCTGTTGAGAGTATTCGACGTTTGATTGAAAGGCCGGGCCACGCCATAAGAAGAGAAAACATAATGATCGGATGGCTGTATAATGTACTTGCATGAATACTGTAACTCACATCCCGCCAGTTACCGGTTTTGCCAAAATCATCAGTAAATGGTCTGATAATGGATATGTTGACAGCGATCTCCTTAGACATTTCCTGTTCATCATAGGTCAGGGTATGAAGAATATAATCTGAATGAAACCATTGAATTTGTTTTTTTATTATCGGTAATACCGCCTGCACATAATAATGTCCGGCATACACAAAAAGTATGGATATCAGACTGCATGCAACGATTAAGCGAAAGGTAAAACCCAAAATAACAAAACGTTTTCTATCTTGTCCGACTTTCACAAACGTTCTCCCCAAAAAACAAAAAAGCGATGAATTAATACATAAAGGACATAGATGCTGACTGCAAAGTAGATAAAATGAGAGCATCCAATAAATACAGGAGTAACAACACGACAATTGGCGCCAGGTCAAAATCTGCATAAGTAAGCGGTAATCGGGAACTAAAATAATTAAGAAGCGGGTCAGTTGCCCGATCAATGAAGCGAACAATGGGATTGTATGGGTCTGGATTAATGAATGAAAGTATTGTTTTACCAATAAAGATAATGATCATTATCCATAAAATAGAATGAATTATTCCTGCGATAGCACTCAATAGATAGGCAAAAACATGTGTGCCATGAAATGCCTGATGGCCCATTAATGATGCCGCTAAACCCCCAAGAATGTTATACGTGAGTTCATCAACTGTATAAATAATAAAGATAATAATAATTGGTGAAAAATCAATGCCGCCGAAATCAAGGGGGATTAGCTGGCGCACGCGGTAATATACCGGATCAGTTATCCGATACAAGAATTGTACTGCGGGGTGATAAGGATCTGGGCTGAGCCATGAGAGAACTGCGCGAATGATTATACACCAAAGATAGATCATTAATCCAATATGGATTAATGATGCCACTGCTCTTAACAAATTGCCGATTATCGCTTCCATGATATTTTCCTTTCTGCGCATGATGCGCATTGTTAAATCACGTTTTAAATTTTGAATCAGGCAGATGCGTCATCTATCCGATAACAAGCATTTGTATTTAATACAACGATTTTCACATATTCGTCAAGAGGAATTCTACAAACTATTTATTCACACGTGTTAATGCCAGAATAGCAGCGCCATATGCACCACTAATTTGAGGATCTAGCGGAAAAGATGTCAAGGGAAAACCAATTGAATGTTCAAGCGCCTGTGCCACTCCCGAATTTTTTGCCACGCCACCGGTAAAAACAATTTCTGGAACAATTCCAACGCTTCTGGCCAGGCTTGATGCCCGATTGGCAAGGGCTGTATGAAGCCCATAGATGATATCTGGCGTTTCTTTTCCTTCATTAATCAATGAGATCACTTCTGATTCTGCAAATATAACACATTGGTTTGATATGTGAAGCATTTCTTTGGCCTGATCATGCAATGCCCCCATTTGATCTATTTGTATTTCAAGGGCATCAGCCATAACTTCCAAAAAACGTCCGGTACCGGATGCGCATTTATCATTATAAACGTATTGACTGACCCGTCCTTTATCGCTGATCTTAATCACTTTGGCATCCTGTCCCCCAATATCAATCAATGTGCGTACCTCAGGAACAACCGAATATACACCCCTGGCATGACATGTAATTTCGGACTCTGTATGGTTGGCAAAGGGAATCCGATTTTTTCCATACCCCGTACCAACAATATAGTCAATATCAGACAATGTCAGTCCTGACTGAGAAAGTGCCTGATTCATCACTGTTTCGGCAGATTGTTCAGGACTGAATACTGATCGGATAACCGCTGTTGCCTCAAGGGTATCATTATTGACAATAACCACTTTTGCGGTCAATGATCCAATATCACATCCGGCAACTCTCATCCAAATCTCCTTACTCTTTAAATGGATAACGTGCTATTTTGTATTTATTAAACATTTTTTTGATTTGACCATTATTTAATAAAATAGAAAAATTTTTATCCCAGACAGCCATTAATTTTTTTCCACGTTCATCTTTTGTAAATGCAAGATACAGATTCAACTGAAGTAATTGTTCTATGCGATAGTTTTTTATGTCAAATCCGATTTTATCTAATTTATCCTTGTTCTTTAGCTCGTTCTGAATTTCAACCAATGCATCCAAAAGAACATCAATTCTGTTCCTTTCCAGCATGGCAATTGCTGAGTTCCGGGAATTGAGTTCATCAATTTTCATCTTGACATCAATGTATTGATCGTAATCATAACCTCGAACCCATCCCACTGTTTTATTGGTCAGGCTTTGAACCCCTTTCCAGTCAGGAAACTTTTCTTTTTGAAACAGTGCAGATACAATATCTGCATCAAAATGCCATTTGGGATAACGCGCAAAGGTTTCTTCATCAATGTATGATGCCACCCAGGCATCTGCTTTTTTTACTTTGACCATATGGACAGATCTCGCGTATGGAACAATTCTTGTAATCAATTTAATATTGTCCATTTCGAAAACTGTTCGGATAATATCCCAGTAAAGTCCTGTTCCATCTTTGTTCGTATTGTCCTCCCATTCCTCAGATGCCACAGTGATGACATTTAAGTCACTGCATATGCCCAAAGTAGAGAAAAAAAGAAAAAATACGCCAATAATTAATACTGTTAAACGATACATTCAAGCCTCCCTTTGTAAAGGATATTAAAAAAAAAGAAGTTTGCCATCAAATAAAGAATTATAACAGTATAATTTAATTGTCAATTATTTATTTGTAGATTTTTCCTGGGCAAAAAGAGCCGCACCTATTGCACCGGCAAGTTGCGGATCTGCTTTTCTAATTTTTTTTATCCGCTGGCCCAATATCTTTTCCATTACCGATAAAACACCCTGATTTTTTGCCACGCCACCCGTCATCGCAATATCTTTTTCAGGCTTGATACTGCGAACCAGGATCGAAACCCGATTGGCCATAGCAGCATTGATTCCAGCACCGATATCTTCCGGTGGAACACCATCATTGATGTGCTTGATAACATCTGCCTGCGCCCAGACTGTACAGGTGGAGGCAAGGGTAATTGGAGAATTGGATTTTTGTGTCAAGTGTCCCAATTCATCAATATCGATATTGAGTACCTGTGCCATGACTTCCAGAAATCGTCCTGTACCTGATGCACATTTATCATTGGTCAGAAAAGTTTGAACATGAGCATTTTTGTCAATTTTCATGATTTTACAATCCTGACCTCCAATATCAATAATGGTTTTGACAGCGGGCATTAACCATTTTGCGCCTTTGGCATGACAGGCAATTTCGGATTTCACATCATTTACAAAAGGGATCTGATTTCGTCCATAACCCGTGCCAACACACAATTGAATGTCAGTTTGCGTCAGGCCGCACTGTGATAAGGCCTCAGACATTGCATTGTTAGCAGATTGCTGGGGTTTGGCTCGAGAACGAACCATTGCGGTTGCGATTAATTTTTTGTCTTTTAATATCACAGCCTTTGCGGTTAACGAGCCGACATCGCATCCTGCAACAATTGTCATAATGACCTCCTGAGAAATAATTACATTTATATCGAACATTCGTTTTAAATTATTATAAGAATACTCTCGTAAAAGTCAAGTAGAATATATCATAAGTATGGAATGATCTGAAAATAACATGCTCATTTTTCATAACGTCAAATCAATTTGATTGCTATTTTGTATGAATGTCATGGATATTTTGAATGATAAGGAATGCTCTGAAAATAAGTTCCCCATTTTAAAAAATGTTCATCGGGGTTTTTGTTCTGTAGAGACGTAGCATGCTACGTCTCTACGTGCCAAACTATTATATTATACGTTCAAGATAAATGGGGATCTTATTTTTCGAGTATTCCTAAGTAAGCGATCATAAATTTTCTAGTATGATCGTCCAACTTTGGTTTTTCCTGGCATATTTATTGCCCTCGTTCCCACGCTCTGCGTGGGAACGCATATTGGACGCTCTGCGTCCAGTGCATTGTAAGTAAGCGGTCATAAGTTTTCGGTATAATGTATAGTATATTTGTCACTGTTATTCAAGAACCAGCATATACAGATTTCATGTTTATTTTTGATATCTTTTGAAATGTATTAAAAATATTTGCAAATTTCAATATTGCCCTGTACAGGAAATGCATATCAGATGGCTTCAGGCGGCAGAATCAACCAGGGCATTCCTCTATCAGGCGAAATATCGACTTGACTTTTTGTATCATTTGAAGATATATTGTGCATTCAATAAAGGTATTTGACATATCAAAGATTACCTGACAAACAGTTTATTAAGGAATTCTCTGAAAATAACTTCACCATTATTGATCAACGAATAAAATTTCTGTTATTTTTTTTGTCTGTCTTTGTTTTTTTATCCAATAATTGTTTACGCAAAACATTAATATAAAAATAAAAATTATGATGAAATGGTTTAAATATTATTTATCTCGTCTTTATATATCATTTTTATGTATCTGGCTATTGGTGTTTTTTTCCACAGCCTTTTCCATTTATTCATTCAATCGTTTTGGAAAGGTGATAAACAGTACTGTTGGCCATTCTATTCCTGAAATGATTGCTGCCATGCATTTATCTGAACGAAGTGCCTTACTCACTTCCATTGCACCCGTCCTTTTATCATCGGATAATGCCGCGCAGCTTCGTGAAACTTCTGATCGAATGGATCTGTTAGTGAATGATTTTAATATGAATCTCCAACGCCTTGATTCCCGCTCAATGAAAAAAATGGTTGCCACTATCAAAGAATCCAGTCAAGAGATGACCCAAACCCTATCTGATATGAAGGATGCTACCCTGAAACGCATTGATTTAAACAGTCAGACGCACAATAAAAAACAGGGTATCTTAAAACTACATAACGATCTTATTGATACAATTGCGCCAACAGTTTACGGGGGAAAATCTCTGGCAGAACTCTTTGGTTGTCGTACGGCCAGGAAAAACACAAATGAAGAAAGACATGAATTTAATGCATCCATTGATAACTTAATGAATGGCACAGTAAACGATATGGGGTATGCCTTGAATATCAAGACTGAAGGAAACCTGTTAATCAGTCTTTTTCGTGCAGCAATGGGTGTTTATCAGTTGGATCAATTGTCAAATATTCAAAACCTGTATCTTCGGTCAAAAAAAAACTTCCATCAAGCAGCAGAAACCTTTCAATCCAGTGACCTGGCCAAACGTAATCCTATTTTAGCGGAAAATGTATCCCATTTTGAAACACGTATTTTAGCCTTTGGGGAGGGAGAGGCGTCCATATTTAAAATTCGTCAGAAAGAAATTGCACTTCGAACCTCAAGCAATCAGCTCATACAAGAATATCGTGAAATAACCAACCGCATGACACACGATATTGATCTTCTGATTGAAAAAGTAAACAATGATGTGGCGCGTTTTCACACGAACATGAGACTGGAACAAAAAACAGGCAACTCTGTATTGATTACTGTTTGTGTTATCAGTTTATTGTTATCTGGTCTGATTGCCTATTTTTCTGTGAAAGTCTTTGTTGCCCACGAACAAGATCTCATAAAAGCAAAGGAATCCGCTGAAGTGGCCGCCCAGGGAAAGTCTGATTTTCTGGCAAACATGATCTATGAAATCCGAACGTCCATTAATGCAATTATTGGAACGTCTGATTTGTTAATTGCAACTGAATTATCAGACACACAATATGAATATCAACAAATGATCAACACATCTGCACATTCGCTGTTAAGCATGGTTAACGATATTCTTGATTTTTCAATAATTGATGCCGGTAAATTGAATATGGAAAAAACGAATTTTTATCTGAATGAAACCATTGAAGAAATCACTGATATGTTTCGCGAAAAAGCATCAGAAAAAAATCTTGAAATTGTTGTCTCTATTGAAAAAGATACACCAAATGAATTGGTAGGAGTCCCTTCAAGATTGCGCCAGATTATTGTCAATTTGATGTCCAATGCAATTAAATATACAGAAAAAGGAGAAATATATCTCAAGATTTCAATCCTGGAAAAAACAGATACCCATGCTTTTCTTCAATTTTCAGTAAAAGACACAGGTATAGGTATTCCCAGTCAAATATCCAAAAATTTGTTCTCTGCTTTTACGCTGGCAGATAAATCCATGACAAGGAAATATGGCGGAATAGATCTGGGGTTGAGTATTTGCAAACGCCTGGTTATGATGATGGGTGGTGACATCAGTGTTGACAGTACACCTGGCGTAGGCAGCACCTTTACATTTACAGTACAGTTTTCCAGACATAATGAAATCAAAACGAAACGTTCGTTTTCGATTCCTGATTCCATTCAAAATGAGATGGTTATGGTGATTGATGATAACGAAAACAGCAGCAATGTTGCGAAGATGATATTAGCGTCTTTTGGATTTGAGGCGACACTTTCAACATCTGGTGGAGATGCATTGGCCTTGCTCAATGATCCATCGTCAAAAATGCCCGAACCTGTTTTATTTATCATTGACTCTTTTATGCCAGGCCTCAGTGGCATTGATACAGCCAGACATATTAAAAATATAGCACAATTTAAGGATACACCCATTATCCTGATGAGTGCCTTTGGTCATAAAAAAGAAACAGATGGTCATTTGTGGATCAATGCGAATATTGAAAAACCGCTGAAGCCATCCAATTTGTTTGATACCATTATGTCTGTTTTTGGCAATCAAAATGAAACTGATAAACAATTACTTCAACCATCCAGTTCACAAAAATCTCCGCCACAAGTGAACATCAGGCCAAAATCAGCAGATAAGACACAGATTCGTATCCTGCTGGTTGAAGATAATCTTTTCAATCAGCAGGTGGTACGGGAAATACTGGAAAGTGAAAATTTTTATGTTGATATTGCAAATAATGGTCAGGAAGCAATCAATGCGGTATCAACAGACAGGTTTGATTTTGTGCTGATGGATATTCAGATGCCCAACATAGATGGTTATGAAGCCACACGTCGTATCAGAAAAATGTCTCACCTGGCATCCCTTCCCATTATTGCCATGACTGCCCATGTCATGAAAGGGGATCGAGATTTATGCCTTGATTCCGGTATGAATGACTATATAACCAAACCCATTAATAGAGACCAACTTTTTGATATGATAAAAAAATGGATTCAAAACAAAGCGGAAACAATTCAATGTCAAATGAACTTAAATCCAATAGATCCGAAGGAATTCCCTGAAGAATCCTCTAAAAAAGATATACCAAAGAATGATCAAGAAGAAAGAAATGAACCTAGAATGAGTCCCACACCAATAACGACCGGGGAGGTACCAGAATCGCAACAAACAAATCCAGGTACTGAAAAAACAAAGCCTTTGATTGCTTTTGATGAAGGTCTGGAACGTTTGGGGGGGAACAAAAATGTATTTATGCAATTGTTGCAATATTTCTGTTCAGCTTATTCAGATTTTGCCACACAAATAAAAGACCGGATAGATACTGATTATGAAGTAGCAATCAGGGAAGTACACAGTTTTAAAGGGGCTGCTGGAAATTTGTCTGCACATCCGCTTAAATTTGCTGCGTTACAATTGGAAACAGCCCTGAAAGAAAAGCAATCAACGCAAATAGACACGTTAATTGAAGACTTATCCAGTATTTTAATCAAAACGATCTCGTTTATAGAAAACCTGCCCGATTATCCTGGCACCATCGAATCAGATGATGTATCAAACGATCAACCAGAAAAAGATCCGAAAGAATCTGATGAAAATAAAATAAATGTTATTCCTGAAAAAAATGATGATCAAAACAAATGCCTTGAACAGATTGAAACATATATTCCTGATCTAAAACAATTAGATACACTACTTGCAGATGCTGATCCAATCGGTATATCAGAGTTGGCGAAATCTCTTGAACATGTTTTTGAAATATGTGGATATAAGGCCAATCATGGAAAAATGATGGATTATATTCAAGCGTTTGATTTTTACTCTGCTAACGAAACTTTTCGTGAAATGGTTTCTGAACTTGGTTTGGATGAACATCTTGAGAATAAATAAAACAATCTCTTTCTGTTTTCAGGTTTTCAAAGATAGCATCAATATTAATTTTCATATTTGTGATACTGTAATTCCATATTCTGAAGTCTCCTGCTCAAGGCCTGTTGCGAAATCCCCAATAAATGAGAAGCTATTGATTGATTCCCCCTGGCACGAAGCATCGCCTCAGCGGTAAGCAGCCATGTTGCCTGTTTAATCGTAGGAAGCTTTTTGGAAAATTTGAGCAATCCATCGGCCTCATCAAAGTTGGGAAAAATGGTTCGGGCATTACAGTTCATTGATTCAGCAATTCTTTTTTTTAAGAATTGCAATGATAACATACCACTTTTGTGATTTTGAACGGCTGAAAAAATCATTTTTTGCAGTTCGGCAACATTGCCTGGAAAATGGTATGTTTCTAATAATACAACCAATTGTTTTGGGGGTCTCGGCGGTTTCTTCTTGTATTGTATGGATGCCATCTCAATAAACCGATTGACCAGTAATGAAATATCTTCAATGTGATCTCTTAATGGCGGAACCTTAATGTAATGTTGCATCAAAAAATAAGTCAGATCTTTTCGAAATTTCCCCTGCTTTTCGAGCAATGTTAAATCGGTTTTGCTTGTTGCAAGGACGCGAACACTGGACTTATATTTGTGGTCTGCGCCCAATGGAATATAATCATTATGTTTAAGTAATCTTAACAATTTCTGTTGCGATACCAGATCGAGTTGATCAACATTTTTAATCAATAAACTGCCATTTTCCGCTTTATCAAGCAATCCCGGTTTCATGTTATCTGTGCAATGATGACCAAAAACAATTTCTCCAAATTCATAACCATCAGTTTGGGCTGCATCAATCGTGCATATGGGATGTTGCCCCCGACTAAATTCATGCGTTGCCTGGGCAAGTGCTGTTTTTCCTGTGCCCGACTCACCAGCAAACAAAATAGATCCGGATGATTGCCCTAAAGTTTCAATATAATTGATTATCGCAAGGATCTTATGATTTTGCGTCACGATCTTTGAAAATGCGGGATTTCGAGATTCAGGCAGATTCAACAATTTTTGTTGTAAATCCATGTTGATTTGCTTAAGTTCATGCGTCTCAATTGCATGCCGAACGACATTGACAATGCGATTCTGTGCAACAGGTCGAACAACATAATCAAATGCACCATGTTTCATACATCGCTCGCCGCGTGGTACATCCTGACGATCAACAATGGCAATTACAGATAAATTTGGATAGTCGATTATCATGCGACGGCACAGGTTCATGTTGGCATTGTTATGAATCTGAATTAATGCCACTTTTATTCGATTATCAAATAAGTATTTGGAAATTGATGACATTTGATTACAGAGCTGGATATTGTTGTAACCTGCTGATATTAAGTCTTTTTCTATTTCCCATAAACGATATTTTGGATCGTTATCAATCATTAGTATTGGATAAAAAGGATGTTTTTTTAACGCCATAATAATCTCCCTTCATGGTGTTTTGGAATGATACCCCCCTTACTTATATAGACACAAAAAAATCGATTTTCTTACACAAAAAATAAAAAAAAATTATTTTTTTTTATTTACGCCAATTATTTAAACACGATGTTCAAGTTTGTATGGCAAGCTAGTGCAACTATTTCAACGGCTCTGCCTGGAAACGAGCCGCTGTAGCTTAATAGTAGTTCAGTCTAAAATGCTTGAACATTGATTGGAATGTATTTATATCCACTCAGAACCAAATGTTGAGGAATATTGAAATAAAAAAAGATGTTGATTTATTGGAATTATTTGGTAAACATATCAATAAAATAATTCATTTCAAAACATCGTCTTTATTGCATAACGCAATAATTTTATATCAACTTTTGGAGGTTTCATGTCATACGAAAATATAATTTATGAATTGGTGGACGATATTGGTACGATAACATTCAATCGTCCAAAAGCCTTGAATGCACTGAATGATGCATTATTGGATGAGTTCTCAACAGCGTTGGATGCGGTTGCTTCAGATGAGAATATTCGGGTATTAATTTTGACTGGATCAGGAGAGAAATCGTTTGTTGCAGGCGCAGACATAAAAGAAATTGCCCAATGTACACCATTAACCGGTCGATGTCTTTCAAAAAAAGGCCAGGAGATATTTTTTAAACTGGAATCTTTATCTATTCCAGTTATAGCAGCAGTCAATGGTTTTGCACTGGGTGGCGGGTGTGAAATTTCGCTGGCATGTGATTTTATATATGCTTCAGAAAAGGCCAAATTCGGTTTGCCGGAAATAACGCTGGGATTAATTCCAGGCTATGGTGGAACGCAGCGCCTCGCAAGACTCATTGGTAAAAATAGGGCCAAAGAAATGATTTTTACCGGCAAAATGATTGCTGCTTCTGAAGCTCTGGATATTGGTCTTGTCAACAAAGTATGCCCACCGGATACGCTTATGGATGACGTCATGACCATCGCCAAAAATATTGCATCAAAAGGACGTTTCTCCCTTGAGGCTGCCAAACGAGTTGTCAATAGCGGTTTTGAGGTTGATCTGGTCAATGGATGCAAAATTGAGTGTGATGCCTTTGGATTGTGTATGGCCAACGAGGATGCAAAAGAAGGAACCAGTGCCTTTTTGGAAAAACGTAAAGCAAAATTTGAAGGAAAATTAATTTAATGTCTGAAATCAATAAAATATCTATTAATTCGGATGGTACATTGAATGTGCCTGATATCCCGATTATTCCATTCATAGAAGGTGATGGCACCGGACCTGATATCTGGAAATCTACCCAGTTGGTCCTGGAACGTGCTGTTGAAACAGCTTATAACAACGAAAAAAAAATTGCGTGGTTGGAGATCCTGGCGGGTGAAAAGGCTTTTAAAGAAACTGGAGAGTGGCTGCCTGAAAGTACGCTTTCTGATATCAAGGATCACATCATTGCGATCAAAGGTCCTTTGACGACACCGGTGGGCAAAGGCATTCGCAGTGTAAATGTCGCTTTAAGACAATTACTGGATCTCTATGCCTGTGTCAGGCCGGTCAAATATATTGATGGCGTCCCCAATCCGATGAAACATCCGGAAAAAGTCAACATGACTGTTTTTCGAGAAAATACTGAGGATGTATATTCAGGAATAGAATGGCAGTGTGGTTCAGCGGAAGCCACAAAAATAATTCACTTTTTAAAAGATAACATGAATGTAACCATTCCTGAGGACTCTGGCATTGGTGTTAAGCCAATTTCAAAATTTCGAACCTCACGACTGGTATCCAAGTCAATTGAATATGCAATAAAGCACAATCTGTCTAGTGTGACCTTGATGCACAAAGGCAATATCATGAAATTCACCGAGGGCGCATTTCGACAATGGGGATATGAAACTGCAATGGAGAAATATCCAGATATTTGCATATCAGAAAGCGATCTTTATGAGAAACAAAATGGGGTCCAAAAAGAAGGACAAATTATAATCAAAGATCGCATTGCAGATATGATGTTCCAGCAGGTGCTGTTACGTCCTGATGAATACCAGGTTATTGCAACTACAAATTTGAATGGTGATTATCTCTCTGATGCCCTAGCGGCTCAGGTTGGGGGACTTGGATTGGCACCAGGTGCCAATATTGGTGATGGCTTTGCTGTTTTTGAGGCAACACATGGCACTGCACCCAAATATGCCGGTCTGGATAAGGTCAATCCCGGGTCATTGATTTTTTCTGGTGCCATGATGTTAGATTATATTGGATGGACTGAAGCGGCAGAAATTGTTCGAAATAGTTTTCAGAAAACAATTTCTGAACAAATCGTAACATATGATCTGGCACGGCAGATTGATGGTGCAACTGAAGTTAAATGTTCTGAGTTTGCTGATGCAATTATGGAAAGAATGTAGGCGTTCACTGGTTTCTCTTATTTTTCCTGATGTTTGCATACAGTGTCATCAACCCATTTTCACAAAAGAAGCCATTGCAGATGATATTTTTCAACATGCAATGGCCCCTTTTGTGTGTGAAAAATGTATCCAAGATTTTCAATCAGGTCATGACAAGAAATGTAATCGTTGCGGTGAGGCAGTGACAGATATTACACATTCGCAAACCTGTCAGGCATGCGAAAAATTTGAAAATTCATTTGACAAAGTGCGATTTGTCGGGCTGTATCAGGGGACATATAAACAATTAATTCATTTATATAAATTTAACAATAAGCGTCAACTGGCAAAACCATTTTCATTTTTGCTTGGGCAAAAGCTGATAAGTTTTCAAAAAGACTTATTTCCCATTGATATGATTGCACCAGTACCGCTTCATATTTCTCGTCTGCGAGAGCGGGGATTTAATCAGGTGCTACTGATTCTATGGCAGTGGCGTGATTATCTATCGAAAATTGAGCCCAAATTATTGATACGAAAGCGCTCAACACAATCCCAAACAAGGCTGACGCGAGAAAAGCGATTGATAAACATGATATCTGCATTTCGGTTAAACCCTGAAATTTCTGTTCAAGGTAAACGAATCTTGCTGGTGGACGATGTCTATACGACGGGTGCAACTGTTCATGGATGTGCGCAAGTCTTAATCAATGGTGGAGCCGAATGTGTGAATGTATTGACGCTTGCACGTGCTTAAACTGCAAATTTAATACCAGAAAGATAGCAGAATGAAATATAAAATCCACACACTGGACCAACTCATTCCAATAATAAAAACGCTGAAAGTCCAGCAAAAGACCATTGTTTTCACCAATGGCTGCTTTGATATTCTTCATGCAGGTCATGTAAAATACCTGCAACAGGCCAAAGCACAGGGTGATATCCTTGTTGTGGGCTTAAATTCTGATAAATCTGTTTCTGCAATAAAGGGTCCAAAACGTCCCATCGTTGAGGAAAAACATCGGGCTTTTGTTTTGGCAGGACTTGCCTGTGTTGACTTCATTACAATCTTTGAAGCGCCCGATCCGCTAAATGTTATTCAGCAAGTCATACCAGATATCCTGGTGAAAGGGGCGGATTGGGCAGAAAACGACATTATTGGCGGTGATATTGTCAAGCTGTCTGGAGGAAAGGTGATACGTATTCACCTGGTTCCTGAAATCTCTACGACTGCAATTATTAATCGTATTAAGAAACGAGAATTAAATTCATGATTGATCATAATCAAATGGAACTTAATCTGACTTCTGAAGTGCTTTTATCCTCAGACAAAGCTCTCAATAGCCTGTTGAAGGACCTTCTTGGCAAGGTAAAAAAATATGGCGAGGGCCATATTGCCAATATAAACAAATTGATTCAGATTGGGCTTGCACTTTCAATTGAAAAAGATATCAATGCACTTCTGGAAAAAATCGTGGATGAAGCCAGATCCCTCACGAATGCTGATGCCGGCACACTTTATATTTGTGATGAAGCACGTAAAAATCTGAATTTTTCAATTCTTCAAAATGATACGATGGGCACACGATTGGGCGGAAAAGGAAATAAAGAAATCAAGTTGCCCAAAGTCCCCTTGTATATTGATGGTAAACCCAATTATTCGAATGTTTCTTCATATGTGGCATTGACAGGTAAAACTGTTAATATTCCAGATGTTTATACCACCGAAAAATTTGATTTTACCGGTCCCAGAGAATATGATCAAACAACAGGTTATCGGTCAAAATCCATGATGGTTCATTCATTAATCAATCATGAGAATGAAGTTATCGGTGTATTACAACTCTTAAATGCACAAGATCCAGAAACAAATGAAG
>Ga0272440_1001893_pt1 | contig 16694 bp, 12 predicted proteins | sample SSMMMBAug17_FD_192440 | JGI IMG/M metagenome (GOLD analysis project Ga0272440, IMG submission 192440) | Marine sediment archaeal communities from Little Sippewissett salt marsh, Falmouth, MA, United States - SSM-MMB-Aug17 | ecosystem: Environmental > Aquatic > Marine > Wetlands > Sediment ... | reverse complement strand
CTATATCTTGAGAATAGGATGTCTGGGACCTATAGCAATTGAAGCATTTAATAAAGTAAGGAGAGCTTACTGATATGAATAATAATTTAATTGAACATATAAATATTCTTTTAGATAATATAAATAAAGATGAGAAAATTCCTGTTTATTCGAAAATAATGATAAAAGTACAAATGTTCCAATTACAAATGTTCCAATTGATAAAACTGTTATTAGGTATCAAGGACCTATTGTTGATGAAAAAAATAAGCCTGTTTGGGATATAGCAAAGTTGTATAATATAATATAATAGTAGGGTTCCAAAAATGAAGTAAAACCTCAGCTTTTCAATTCAGAAACCTACGGTTTCAATTCAAATTTTTAACTCATAACCGTAGGTTTCTATACAGATCGCTGGTCTAACTAGGCAATTTCGGGGGACTCATTAAGCTTTGTGTTATATTAATAGGTTTACCCCACACACAAAGAGGGAGGGAGAAATCCGTGCGAAGAACGTTACTTGTCGGAAACAGAGCAATTCAACATGCCATGGCGGCGCGGCTCCTTTACGAAGGAGCAAATGTTGATGTTTATCCAGGTCAGGAATTCGGAGGTTATTCCACCGTTGATGCGGCTATCATCGAACAACGCTCTTACGATATAGTTGTAGCTGGATCTGCTCGTTATTTCAACGATCCGGTTGTGATTGATGTGATAAGGCGTGGAGCCCGTCTTTTTGGGGCAACCCCCGAGACAGGATGTCTCGAAACATCGAAGATGAGTTTCAAGCAATACGCTACGCGTTGGGGCATTAAGGTTCCCGCCGGCCACGTGTTCTACAATTATGATACAGCCTGTTCTTACATAGAACAAAGTTTAAGCCCCTATGTGATTAAGGCTGATGGACCAGCGAGGGGCTGCGGTGTCAGCATTTGTTATACTGTCGATGAGGCAAAAAAAGACCTGCATCTAAAACTTCGGGACAAATCCAGTCTATTCTTTAGTGGGTGCGTGGTCATTGAAGAGTTCATTCCGGGTCCTGAAATCGCTGTTAATATCATCTTTGATGACCATGGTTATTTAGTGTTTCCTCCCACCCGCCCTCACAAGCGTCGCAACGTAGGTGACACTGGTCCGAATGTGGCAGGAATGGGATCGTTTACGCCACTGCCTATAAATGATCGATTTTTCCGCGAGTTAGAAAAGTCCGTAATTCATCCAACTCTGGAGGGAATTTGCAGGGAAGGATGGCACTTTCGTGGGTGCATCTTTGCCAACTTTATTTTAACAGAAGATGAAATTGTCACGTTGGAATTCAATTGCCGCTTCGGTGATCCTGCTATGCTTGTAAATTTGTTGCAACTCAAGAGTAGTTTTGATGAGTTGTTGGCTGTAACCACCGAGGGGCGTTTGACCACGTACGTTCCGAAATATAGAGACGGGGTGGCTGTAGCAGTGACATTAATTGATCCTGCTTATCCGGATAGTCATCTTACATTGGACACAGTATCGATACCTCAAAATGAGCTTGTTTATTCAGGTAAGAGTGACGGACTATTGATAGCTGGAACTTCGCAAGAGGTAAACGGCGTATGGCGAGTCAATAGCGGTGTGGTGGCATCGTCCGTTGCAATAGCGAAAGATTTTAATTCAGCTAGGGGGGAGGCATATCGACGAGCGGCGGCATGCTCAAACCTTTTCTATCGCTCCGATATAGGTCTCAAGATTGAAATACCGGATAGATTTAGAGCGTAATGATATAAAGAAGAAAGGGAGGGCTCTATGGAACAACCATTGGTTGTGGTTTTCGGCGAGGCAGTTGTCGATCTGTTTAGTGATAACACATCATCGCTCGGCGGTACCGGATTTAATGCCGCTTTTCATTTACATCAGATAGGACGACACTTAGATTTTCGAGCCGAATTGGTCACGCGTGTCGGAAATGACGAATACGGCGAAAGAATTCGCGATTTGTTTTCTATGGGGAAGCTCATTCAGGTACATCCTTACATGCCTACGGGAGTTCTCTATATCGACATTTCGACCGGCGATACAATCGGGAAGGCCGAAGAAAGAACGCCTATTCCGTGGGAAGGGTTCGATTCAGGATATCTTCTGCGCGAGGCAGCGATTGACTGCAAAGCGGTTATCTTCGGAACAATCGCTCAAAGTATTCCACAAATGAAAGTCGCACTTAATGACTTTATGGAACGGGCTCAGAATGCTATTCGGCTCTACGACCTTAATTTACGGACCAACGATAGCGGCGGCAGCTTGTTTGAAACAAAAACAGTGATTGAGAGTATAGCTGCAGCGACGATCGTAAAAATGAATGTCGCTGAGTTAGTTGCACTCAGTAAAATGGTTCAAGAAGATTGTGGCATTGAGTTTGGAGTAGGTCATTCCTTGCTGGATGACTTCGTGCCAGATGACCTCGTTCACGAATGTGTTGATATGATTCAACCACTGATTGAAAAGAAAATATTGGTTTTAACCGCAGGTTCAAAAGGGACATCGGTATATCGGAACGGAAAGGAACGTTTCAGGCGTAAGCCTTTTTGGAAAGGTGTTAAGTGGAATGAGCATTCCAAACCGGCAGGTGCTGGTGATGCCTGCACTGCAGGCCTGTTGGCTGGGTTTATTTCCGGTTGGAGTATTGAAGATTCTATTGACCTAGCCAACATTATGGGTGCGTTCGTTTCATCGCAACCGACCGCCTCGCCCATTATAAGCGATGAGGTTGTCGATTTTTTGCAATTAAAGGCGTGTTTTTCTAACAATAATAATATAAAAGGAAACAATCATGGCTAAAATATTCCACGAACCGTCACGGACATTTGGTGAATATCTTCTTCTTCCGAGGTTGACCACGGAAGAATCTATTCCGTCTAAGATCGATCTCAAAACTCCCTTGGTACGTCACAGACGTGGGGAAAAACCGGACTTACAGCTCAATATCCCATTCGTTTCGGCTATTATGCAGGCGGTATCTAACGATTCAATGGCTATTTCCCTGGCCAGGGAAGGTGGGCTTTCCTTCATCTACTGCAGTCAACCGATTGACAATGAGGTGGAAATGGTAACTCGTGTGAAGAAGCACAAAGAGGGATTTGTTGTCAGTGATACGAATCTGTCGTCTTCTTCTTTGGTTGAAGATGTCTACCGTATCACTACCCAAACCGGTCATTCCACTGTCGCGATTACCGAGGACGGAACTTTAAAAAGCAAGTTTTTGGGTTTAGTGACAACGGTCGACTATTACAACAACCAAACCTCTCGCGAAACTCCAGTCACTGAGATCATGATCCCGGTGGAGGAAATGATTTGTGGCAATGAAGGTATAACGCTAAAGGAAGCGAATGATCTTATTCGTAAGCATCGATTAGTGGTCTTGCCTGTTTTGGACAATCAGCTGTTGACATCAATGGTCTTTCGTAAAGATTTGCGAGAACACTGTGAAAATCCGTACGAGATAACCGACCATAAAAAGCGGCTGATGGTCGGAGCCGGAGTTAACACTCATGATTATGAGCAGCGCGTGCCGGCGCTTGTAGAGGCTGGGGCGGATGTGCTTTGCCTCGACTCTTCTGACGGTTTTTCAATCTGGCAGCAACGGGCGATCGCTTTCGTCAAAAAGGAGTATGGTGGTCGAGTAAAAATCGGTGCGGGAAACGTAGTTGCCCGTGATGGATTTGATTTTCTAGCTGATGCTGGAGCGGATTTTATCAAAGTCGGTATTGGTGGTGGTGCGATCTGTATCACGCGAGACCAAAAAGCGCTAGGACGTGGACAAGCTTCGGCGCTACTTGATGTTTGCGCCGCACGTGATGACTACTATGAACGGACCGGGGAATATGTACCGGTATGTTCTGACGGGGGGATCGTGCATGACTATCACATTATTATCGCTCTCGCTATGGGCGCGGACTTTCTAATGTTAGGTCGCTATTTTTCTCGGTTCGATGAGAGCCCGACGGACATTGTAACTATAGACTCCTCCTCATATAAAGAATATTGGGGAGAAGGTTCTAATCGAGCGCGCAATTGGCAACGGTATGGAGGTGAACACAAAGAGATGGTTTTCGAAGAGGGTATTGATTCTTACGTGCCGTATGCAGGACGAATGAAAGATACTCTGAACGCTACAATCGCTAAGCTGAAGTCTACGATGTGTAATTGTGGAAGTAATACTCTTTGTAGCTTCTACCAGAATTCCGTATTGACGGTTGTTTCTGAACTCAGTTTGCGCGAAGGTTCCGTACACGATGTTTTGCCCAGGAATAAAAAAATAGAATGAAAAACTTCAGCGTATCAAAGGCTTCATCTCGGTGGCAGAGCGGCAACCTTCCTGTATACGTACACCAATTAATGGCCTTGGCTCAGGAGGATTCTCAACTTCAAAATCTATTACCCGACCTGGACATTGAGTCTGAGCTTGCGACTCCAGGTTTAATGTTTAGGCAAGCTATCGCCACAGTGTTGGACGGTTATGCCTCGCGACCAGCACTGGGTGAACGAGACTACAAAATAGTTCGCGATCCTATGACGGGCAGAGCCATCAAACAGTATCAGCCGGCTTTTCATACCATCACCTACGCTGAATTACGTCATCGAGTCGAGGCAATAGCTCGAGCGTGGCAATACCTCGATAATTGGGAAGTCAACACAGGAGACTTTGTCTGTATTTTGGGCTTCAACGGCATCGATTATGTAACGATTGACCTCGCATGTCTCTATATGCAAGGTGTGAGTGTTCCGCTGCAGAGAACGATGGGCGCTCAGGCACTAAAAAAAATCTTCACAGACACTAATCCCACGATAGTCTCGGTGACGGTGAAGGATGCTGAATTTGTCGCCAATCTCGTTGCTACACAGAAATCGGTCCGCATGCTCATCTTGCTTGATTACGACCGACGCGTAGACGACGATTGCGAATCCTACGCTGCTGTGAAACGAATCCTTTTTCAGAGCGATACACAGGCTCAACTAATTACGATAACGGAGCTCATTTCATACGGAGAAGCGATAGAATGGAAGCCGCTTCCACCAATCAACCAAGACATGAACCGTGTTGCAATGCTCATGCACTCATCGGGCACAACTGGAATTCCGAAAGGTGCTATTTTCTTTGATCGACATGCCCGATCGTCACTCGCACCCGCTGCCTTTATTTGGCCTAGAGTACGACTGTGTTTTGTTTCTATGAACCACACTATGGGGCGTGGCACTGTGTATGGCACGATAGCGCATGGAGGAAGTGTCTACTTCTCGGCTAAGTCCGATATGTCAACCTTTTTTGATGACATTGGGTTGGTACGGCCAACTGATGGTTTTTTCTTCCCTCGTGCGCTCGAAATGATTTATAACCATTATAAGAACTTAGTAGCTCTTGGGATGGATAGAGGAGAACTGAGCAACACAGAATCGCATGCTAAGGTTCTGGTTAAAATGCGCAATGAGGTTCTCGGTGGCCGACTCTGTATGATAAAGGGCGGGAGTGCAGTGACGCTGCCTGAGGTCCGTCAGTTTCTCACCAATGACCTCCAGATAGAGTTCATAGACCGGTACGGATCAACTGAAGCGGGAAACATCACCGTGAATAACCGCATACGTCGACCATCCGTTATAGACTACCGGTTGCGCGATGTGCCCGAGTTGGGCTTTTTCAAAACCGACAAACCCTTTCCGCGCGGAGAACTCTGTGTCAAGACTGCCTACGCTATTCCCGGCTACTTTAAGCACCCAGAGCTAAGCGCGAACCTATTCGACTCTGATGGATTTATTCTCACGGGGGACATCATGGAAGAACGCGAGCCGGACTACCTTGTGTACATAGACCGTCGAAACGATGTGCTCAAGCTCACACAGGGCGAGTTCGTCGCTGCAGGTTCGCTCGGATCCATCTTCGAGAACTATAGTGAGATTATTTGGCAGATGTATGTATACGCTAATTCAAATCGTGCTTACTTGCTGGCGGTCGTGGTGCCAAACATGAAAATCGCACGGATGACACTAGGACACGATCCGGATGAGGCCGAGTTGCGGTCAATGATCAAGGATGAACTTAAGCGAGTAGGGACTTTGGCAAATCTCAAAGATTTCGAACTTCCGCGTGACTTCATAATTGAGATGGAACCATTCAGCCAAGAAAATGACTTGCTCACCACGCTGCAGAAGCCGATTCGGCCTGCATTGCATCGCAAGTATAGCCATCGCTTAGAGCAACTCTATAACGATTTGAAACATAAACAAGTTGTTGGATTGGATGCGCTACGGAGCGGTTTCCGTGGCAGTGTGATCGAGAAGATCGGTAAGGCATTGGAAGCTACTCTAAGTATTGATTACGATGATGTCAATAGATCTAAAAATTTTGCAGATCTTGGTGGAGACTCTATCGCCGCGGTCGAGTTTTCAGTATTACTTGAACAAATATTCGGAGTGGAGATCCCTGTTAACTCGATTTTGAGCTCGACCGGGAGTCCGAAAAAGTGGGCTCGCTGGATTGAATCCGCGCTGATCGATGGATCAAGTCTGGTACCGACATTCGCTGTGGTGCACGGAAAGGGGGAAAAAAAAATCAACGCAGCCGACCTTACAACCCTATTAGACACTGATGTTAGCTACGGTGCGCCGGTTTCACTCAAGGCCTCAGCTCCACCCACCGTACTGTTGACGGGCGCTACCGGCTTTTTAGGACGTTTTTTGTGTATAGAATGGCTTGAACTTCTAGCAGATGAGGGTGGGAAGCTAATCTGCCTCGTTCGTGCGCCGGACAATGCTTCGGCTACACAGCGTCTCAAGACAGTTTTTACTGGAGTCGACACACGGTATATGGAACGGTTCCACATGCTGGCGAAGAATCATCTCGAAGTAATAGCCGGTGATATCACAGAGGTTTCGTTGGGCATCAGTGCATCTGACTACGCACGATTTGAAATCGAAGTAGACCGGATCGTGCATTCCGCAGCGCTCGTTAACCATGTTCTTGATTACGAGCACCTTTTCAGTGCTAACGTTGCCGGTACGGCTGCTCTTATTAATCTATCTATAGCCAAGCGGTTGAAAAGGTTCGACTTCGTTTCCTCCAACGCGATATCGCGACTGCTTGATCGCCGCGACTGCTACGACGAAGAATCACCACTGCTGGCGCGGGTTAACCTCGGCCAAGATTACGCTAACGGCTATGTTACAAGCAAATGGGCAGCTGAGCATCTGCTCCGCTTGGCAAACGATCGATTCGGTCTACCTGTCAACGTGTTCCGCGCAACGATGTTGCTGCCGCACCGTAGCTTTCACGGACAAATAAACTTGGAAGATATTTTTACCCGTTTGCTTTACAGCGTGATCATCACCGGCATTGCGCCCGCATCTTTTTATATGGCATCATCTGACGGGTCTCGAGCTAAAGCACACTACGACGGTCTACCTGTAGACTTTGTCGCTACAGCTATCGCTCAGATTGGAACAATTCAACGGAGTGACGACCTACACATCTTCAACGTCCACAATCAGCATTATGACGATGGATTGTCACTCGACGTGTTTGTTGACTGGATCGTAGCAGCGGGTTACCCGGTAACGAGGTTGTCGGACTACGAGGAATGGCTACTGTATTTTGAGGAAAAATTGCGATTACTTCCCGAATGCTTGCGCCGACTCTCCTTATTACCCGTCCTATATTTACTACGTAAGCCGTTGTCAGTTAAGCCAGCGGCATATAGCCAAAATTTCGATAAAACGCTTCGGAAGCTCGATATCGGACCAGAAACTCCACACCTTACACGAGATTATATAGAGAAATTCCTAAAGGACTTGCACCGCTATGATCTTATCCCAATGAAGGAATCATAGATGCAAAAAAGCCGGGAGAGTTTAAGTATTTATCAGGATTTAAGCTTATCAGATATAGAGAAGGATTACTGGGAGGCAATGAAGGATTTTCCGATTCAATAAAATAAGTTCCAGTGCTATTTTAATAAAAAGGCCCAATTGGAACATAGCTGTGATATTGTCCTGTAGTACTTCTATTTTTTATGAAGAACCGGAACTATTTTATCGGAAAATCATTCATTGCCTCCCAATATTCTTTTTGGCCTAAAAGTAGCGTAGCTACCATTTAGTGCCAAGTTGTCATAACCTATTGATATATAATGGTTAATAAAGTTCCAATTTTCATATCATTTGTTACAAAATTTGATGTAAATTCACATTAAAGTTCCTTTTAATGATTTTACAGGAACTTCTAAACAGGAAATTTATTTATAATTTGATCATATTTCTCTTGAGCTTCATTGATTGAAAGTTTTGAATATATTTCAAGAGACACTCTTGTTGAATGGCCTGAATAAGGTTGAATAAACGAATCATCAATACCTTGCTTTTTAAGCCAAGTTAATAAAAAATGTCGAAGCTTATGAGGCGAAATATTTCTTTTTATATCTGCCTTTTCAGCGTATTTAGAAAGAATTTTTCTTATTCCACGGTCTGTATATTTTTTTTTCCAGTTAGACTCAAAAAGATATGTAGCGTGCTTATTAGGGCCAATGAAAACATAGCTGCGTTTTCACGCAATATAACTTCTTTTTATTAAAATAGCACTGGAACTTATTTTATTGAATCGGAAAATCCTTCATTGCCTCCCAGTAATCCTTCTCTATATCTGATAAGCTTAAATCCTGATAAATACTTAAACTCTCCCGGCTTTTATGTCCACTGATTAATTGTATTTTTGCATCTATGATTCCTTTACTCGTAAGGTATGTCAGAATTTGATGCCGGAAAAGATGCGGATGAATTCGTTTGCTGATACCGGCCTTTGTAGCATATTTCTTTACGATTTCTCTAATCCAACGCGTTGTGAATTTTGACTTCCGATTTGACTCGAATAGATAAACAGCACCTTTCTCTTTCTGGATGCTGATATACATAGCCAACTCTCCACGAAAATAAGGTGGAAATAAAACGTTTCGATCTTTATCTCCTTTACCATGAATTCTGATTCGCATCGATTCTAAATCAACATCTTGAATGGTTATATTCACCAGTTCCTCATTTCGTATCCCAGTAAAAAGAATCAGTTTAAGCATGACCATGTGAGAACGATTAGATGCATACCAAACGGTTTTGTAAAATCGCTTTAATTCATCTTCCGTCATTAGTTCCGGAAGTTTTTTTGGTCGGACGTTTCCCCCCTTCAAATCAAGGGATTCTCGAACATACTGAAAAGCCTTTTTCACATAACTTGCATCCGGATGTTGCTTCCGGAGTATTTTTACGAGTTGTTGGGCTATCTGTTTTGGGGGAATTCGTTCCATCGGTTTATCTCCAAAAAATTATGATTTTATGGTACTTTTATTTTGCCGTCTCTAATGGCGCTTGCAAAATTTTCTAAAAATTTTGCAAAATCGTAAAATCCTTCATACTTTGATGTTAAATAATCCATCCCGCTTTGACCATATTTATCCATGAGGGGCTTAAATTTATCCATGTATTTCATCAGATGTGGAGAACCGACAATGGATTCTATACTTTTGCCTTTCTTTTTTCTTTTCATAACAAATTTATGAATTTCCGCCGCAATCTTTTTATCAGCCAAGCTGATCTCAATCTCTGGTATTGGTTCACCAGGTCCAGTGATTTCAATAATTCTTCTTCTTAAACGAGCATGGTTCGCACGGAAAAACGAAACTGTTGTTGCATCCGGGTTGCCTTTAAAAAACTGTTGTTTCCACTTTTCAATATCGGGTAACAGAAGGGCCCAAAGTTTTTCAGGTAATCCCGTTAGTGTTCCAAGAAAGGTATAAAGGTCAGATGATCTGGAATCGTATGGAATGACACGGCCTAAAACTATTGATCCTTGATTCAAAGTTTTTGACGAAGATACATCCCATATCCGAAAACTGTTATTTGGGGCTAAAAGATCTTGCACAAGATAAATGCCCTGTGCGTTATCGCCAATGTTGATGACCTTATACACAGAAGGTCGATCGTCTTGTCGTAATTTTAAAAGATCTCTTTCGTCGTCGGGTAACTCATCCGAAAACTCCTTGCCGAACAAATCAATGAATCGCTGATCCTGTCCGGGGAAGCAAATATCATAGAGTATCCATTGAGAAAAAGCCTCGGATTCTCCAATGGGGTCCATATAAACTTTATCGCCTTTAACAGCTTCGTTACCCGCGAACTCCTGAATTTTGGATGTATAGGTTGGACCATCAATTTTTGTAAGCATAAATTTTGTAATCCGATTTAGCAGTCGTTCATGAGTTGGAAGCGATTGATCAGTTTCTTTACCGGCTTTTATAGCATCTCCGGTTATCTTTCCTTTAACAGTTCCAATTGCCCAAGTTAACATAACCTCTGTTTTTTTCAGAGCCTCGTTTACCTGATCGAAAATAGCAGGATTATTAGATCGTATTGTATTTTCTAAATCTGACAATACTTGAGGCAATGTTTGAATAATATGTTTAGCTTGTTCTGGAGCATCTTTGATATTAGGACACTCTCGGAGTTGCTGTTTTAAACGTTCAATACGCATTGTTAGGTTTTCTACATTCACTCGCAAAATAGACTCCTTTTTTTTGTTATTCGCTAAATTTCAGTTACATCCAATAAGGGGTTAAAATCCAATTCAACGATTTTCATTTGTCCACCTTATATATGCGTTTCGATTTTCGATTCGGATTGGTTTTCTCTCGGATCGTCCTTGCCATCTCTTTTTTCGCTTTCTGCAAAGATTTGAATACAAGCACACGACGACCAAGTATTTTTTGTTTTGCACCCCATTCTTTCTCCAGTCTTACTTGACCCATTTCTGAAGTCAGATAGAGTCGATAAAATGCCTGCCGAGGACTGTTAGCCGTTAAGTACACCGTATCAACCGTAGTAGAAAAAAATGAAAGCTGAACCATTATTGCATCTCCAGAAATGACGGTTTATCAAAATCCAGATGAATATCTCCATATGGGTTTACGTTCGATGTAAAAAGCGGTGTCATTGATTCAATATCTTCTGCCTGAAATTGTTTAATGTAATCGTTTTCATGCAAAACTCGTTGCATCATAACCGTGTTGACCAGCACTAAAGCATTTTGAAGTAAGTGAAGACAAAGTACAGTGAGTTCCTGAATTACTGGATCATTGGTTTGGATTTCCGCTTTCCCCCCGTAGCAAATAAAATCGACAACTGAATTCCAGCTTTCAGCGATATTACGTTCCGAATGGATTTTTTCTCGATATGATGGATCCGTTAAAAATTTGCAGTTATGAATCGTTTTGAGTGCTTTGCCGATTTCTAAAAATCCTTTGTAGGTTTGATTAGCTGGATTATTACGATTAAAACGTTTTAGAAGAGAATCAACCGGAGCGGTGCGCTCTTTAGCGGCTACTACATGTCGAACCATATCACTGTAATGTTCATAGGGATGTTGCCACCGTATCGCTCGGGATAATACCCCTGTAAGATGGGGAAATTTAACCTTTGTTTCAACATCTGGCAGATAAAGCCGTTCATACTTCATTCGTTTCAGCCAAGGAATTAACTCCACAAATAAAAATCGACAAAACGAAAAGCCCAATTCACTTTGACCGTGTGAATCAATACAATTGGTTTCTATCATCATTTGGGTATCATGATGGATTAGTGATGTGATCATGGCCGCCACTTCTGTACCACGGCTTACCTGTGAATGGATACCTGTTGAGTTTTTATCGACAAGAAAATACGACATAATTCCGGATTCCTGATAATGAGGGTTCCATTGAGCTGAAAGGTTCTGTTCCCAAGTGCCCAAATATTTTCCATCAGAGGTACAAGAAGTTGTGCTTCCCCATATTTCAGGGCTACGCACTTCAAGTATTCGATTAACCAACGCCGCAATGGATTCTCGAACAGAGTCCAGATGAACATATCGTTTATTAAAATAAATCAGGTCTTCATAGGCAAAAGATGGCTTGGCGGCAGCGTGGATCCGTTTTAATCCCAAGCCAGTACCTCGGCCAAGCAAGCTAAGAAGAAGTCTTTCTCTTATTTCATGGGTGGTTAAAACTTGGCGTTGTGCGGTAGAATAGAAGAAGCGAGTAAAATTTACTTGCCGGTCAGCTTCCAATAGAATGTCTGCTAAGTCGAGAATCCCCCATCGATCTATCGTTTTTTGTTTGAGTTCTTGAAGGATAGGGTGTTCAGGCCCTTGAACAATTCTAGGAATACGAAAGAGTCCTTTCTCACCCTTGCCTGGATAATAGATGTAAACATCATCCCTCTTTTCACTGAAGAATTCATTTGCTTTTTCTAACGCCGCCATGAGTTCTTCCTGGATGGGCTTGATAAAATCTTCCGGCTTCTCTGGAATATTATGTTTGCCACAATAGATTTCCCAATTATTCGATAAATCCTGCGGCAGATCTTGATCAGGATCTCGATAACGAAAGGATCCTTCAACCCATATTTCCTTGTTGTTCAAAGCCTTTTCCAGCTTTTTAAGTACGCACATTTCAAAATAATGCTTTACTATTCTATCGGTCTTGTGTCCCTTCTCTATTACAACTTCCTCCCAAATACCGCTCAAGAGATTTTCAGGAACCGTCTCTGTTGTCGGATAATACGTGTGCTTTTTTTCAATGTATTTCCGGACAAGAGTAATTCCTTCTATAATCGGCATACAAACAGGGTTGCTGGTTTGGAAAGCTATTGTACTCAGTACTGGTTTCACCATTCTGCGGTAAGATTTCGTGTACTTTTTCTTTTTTTCATGGATTTGCGTGTTTTCATATTCAAGCTCCTTACCCTCGTATTCTTCGACTATTTTCTGAAGAACATCCTTGCCTACAGCGGGAAAAAGCACATTTTCTACTGTATCGTTAGGTTTCTGTGTCGAGGCTTTGGCTATCTTGTATAAAATTTCTTTTTTCTTATACACTGTTTTAATGGTACGAACCAGTTCATTTTCCAGCGTTTTATCCGCTTTTTTGTCGATACGACGGATAAGTTTTAAAAAAATGTCGATTATGTTGTCTGTCAATTCCATCTGGCGGAAATGAATCAGGGCGACCATCAACGCATATTTATAGTTTGATGGATGCCGTTTCATTTGATAAGCGCCCTCTGGAGCAGCTCGTTCGCGTAATAGTCTTCGTATCTCTTTAGGAATGCCGTTGAGGTGAATCTCTTCTTTTATTTCAAATTCATTAACAAATTTGAGACGGCTAATTTCACGTAGAAGGCTTTTGATACCTAACTTACCTGGATTGGCTTTCATCCATCCAAGATGGCCTTCATCGCTTTGAGTATTTTTAAGGCATTGGTCTATCTTATCCCGAATTTCAGGCGCCAATCGTTCAGATATGTTTAGACAAGTTATATCCAGGTATTGGTTCCAAGCTGAGTTCACTAAGCGTTGAAATTCTTTTTCTTTCGGCAATTCAATTCGAAGATCCCGGTATTTGTTGATAGCAGTAACATACATTTTTGACCTGGTGGGATGATCTTGAGCATTGTCAATCAACCATTTGATAAGTTTTTGAGAATCATTATCATTAGCGGGTTTGAAACCGGTAAACTTCCTGATAGCAGAAAGATGAATATCCCATAACCTGCTTTTCCATTGATAATTTTCATACTCAACAGGGTCTACATCCAATTGTTGACTTATATATGATACAACCGAAAAAGGTATATCTGTTTTCTTGTGCGGAGGGTATCCCAGAAAAGTAAAAGATTTTAATAGCACAGCAAAACCAAGGATACTTTTTTCTTTTCGAAATGCCTGCGGCAGATGATAGCGTTCATTTTGAATTAAGGTGAAATGATCTAAAAGCTCTTCATTGGTAATATGCAATGGTATGTGTGGATATTCCATGTGCCGCGTCCTATTTAAAAACTTCCGAGAATACAGAGAACCGGAATTTTTTTAAATTTATTTAATGAAAAATAGCATCCTATAGGACGTTATTATCAAAAAGCGGCATATTATTCCAGCACTTTTTTAATAAAAGGAAGTTTTATTGCGTGAAAACGAGGCTATGTTTTCATTGGCCCGAAATGAAAATGAGAAAATAAATTTTATTCATTGCATTTATTTAAGCATTATTTCTTTCAGATGCTGGATATATGACCAATAACACTTTGCTGTCAAAATAGGCAGTTTCGAGGGGCTTCTCAAAATACCCCAGATTCTGATTCTGAAATATCTGGTCGAGGTTGCTGTTCTTGGCATGGTGGGCAATGTGGTTGCGGTACTAATGATAGAGTGGTTTGTTGTGATGGAACATATAGTCCATCATGTTATTGTCGATAAATTTAGAAGTTAAAGAGTCTATATTTGTATTTATAAAGTATAGACTCTTTTTTTTTGATATTAGAAAATATCAATTTAAGTTTTGATAAATATTCTGTATATATTGAAATATTTTTAATATTACAGATATAAAATGACAGTAATAAATTAATTTTTTGATATAATCAAAAAATTTTTTTACTATTTTTATCATTTTTGTACCTCCTTTCGTAAAATTTTTTTCACTCATAGATGGCTTTTGTAGACATTTTCAGTTGGATTTTATCTCTAAAGAGTTTTATAGTATTGATATTATTGAATTTTTAATATTTATGTGTTTTTAGGGATTTATAGCCAGTCTTTTGGAAAGTTGTTATTTTTTAAAAGAAGGTTTTTGAGGATATTTTGAGTTGGTTTTCATGTCTAAAAAAATCATATTTTCATTTATAGTATTGATCTTATTAATTTCTGGATATTTCGTATTTTCGGAAATTTCGGTTTATAATGGTCAATATTTGGATGGTGCGTTAAAAAGATCATTGAAAACATTTGCGAGTTTGTCAGCTTTAAAGGTTGGGCTTTCGATTGTGGAGGGATCTGAAATTGGTGTGGGATTTGGATTGCAAGTTGGGGATGTGGTTCAATCAACTTATGATTTTGTTCATATTACTTGGCAGGTTGTTTTGATTGGTTGTGTTGCACTGATTGGGACTGAATACCTTTTGCAATTTGTGGGGATGATTGGTTGTTTTGGTTTTGTGTTGTCGGTATTTTTGGTTTTAATATCAGTCTTTATAAGACGAAAATATTCAGCGAATAAAATATTTTGCAAAATATCAAGAGATATAAGTTTGATAGTAAGTATTTTGACTGTATCAATATATATAATATTGCCGTTGTCGGTTTTGGGTGGTTCTTGGTTATCTGGCAATATAACAAGACCTGTATTAGTTGAATCTGAAACAGGTTTATCAAATATTCAAAATGATATGTTTCCAGATCAGCCAGGTGACAAAAAGAATATTTCGTCTGTGTGGTCTGGGGCAAAGGATAGACTTAACAAAATAGCTGATTATCTGAAAAACAAAAAAGATGAACTTTCATTATTGGGATTTCAATTAATTACTGTTTATTTGTTTGATTGTTTTTTATTTCCTTTATTGATTTTTGTTTTTCTATTTGGAATTGTGAAATATGGGACAGGGTATTTGATTAGGATTGAAGGGTAAAATTCTTGACAAATATAGTCTTTGTAATTAAAGATAAATATCATGAGGACATATTTATCTCAAGATTGTATACTAAGATACATTAATTCATTAACAGATGAAAAGTTTAAAAAAATTTTTTCGTCATATGGTGATTTAATATATAAAACTATATCATCATCTTTCAAATTCAAAAAAAAACATGATGACAAACTTAAATCAACAAATAATCTTTTAAAATTTACTAACCTTTTTAACAAACCCCGAATTAACAAACTTCTTAAAACATTCTATAGAAAAAAAATGAAAGGTTTTGATAGTCATTCTTTACCTATTCAGATTTGAAAATATTTTTATTATTATATAACTATTTATAAAAATAGAATATTTCAAATTTTAAGAATAAAAAAAGGATGGATTATCATGACTGATCTTCTTAAAGAAATCATTCCCTTATTTTTTAATGTTTCTAAAGAAAGACCAGAGATTATATATTTTATGCCTGCAATCTTTGTTATTTCATTATCAATCTTTGGTTGTTTTAAATTAGCGACAGTAGGAAATGAACAAAATTTCAAATTATATATAATTTTTTCTTTTATTATTATGGTATACCTTATTTTATTATTTTTATTACAAATAATAATTAAAAAAATTAAAATGTGAATGATAGTTATTATGACAATACAAGACCTTGTATTAGTGGAATCAAATATTCAAAATGATATGTTTTTCCGAATCAGCCAGGCGACAAAAAGAATATCTGGGGGCAAAGGATCGACTTAACAAAATAGCTGATTATCTGAAAAACAAAAAAGATGAGCTGTCTTTTATTTCCTTTATATTAATTTTTATTTTTTTTTAACAGTAAGAAAAACGTACGTTTTTTTGGTGAAGGTTTAATATAATTTTTCAATATAAAAAACAACCAAAAAACCCATTGAAAAAAACAAAGCAAGATTGTATATATACCTTTAGGTTTTCTTGTGATAAAAAAGAGGTGTTTATGCTAATAGGATATATGAGAGTTTCAAAACAAGATGGTTCACAATGTTTTGATCTTCAAAAGGATGCTCTTATAAAAGCAGGAGTTTCTCCTGAACGTATATATGAAGACTTGGCATCAGGAAGAAAAGATGCTCGACCTGGTCTTAATGCATGTTTAAAAGCAATACAGCCAGGGAATACTCTTGTTGTGTGGAAACTTGATAGGCTTGGTCGAGACTTAAAACATT
>Ga0272440_1001892_pt1 | contig 16698 bp, 4 predicted proteins | sample SSMMMBAug17_FD_192440 | JGI IMG/M metagenome (GOLD analysis project Ga0272440, IMG submission 192440) | Marine sediment archaeal communities from Little Sippewissett salt marsh, Falmouth, MA, United States - SSM-MMB-Aug17 | ecosystem: Environmental > Aquatic > Marine > Wetlands > Sediment ... | reverse complement strand
AGATGGACTTCAGTATGTACGCGCCGGTATTAATGCAGGTATGGATATTGATTCATTTGCACCGCGTTTGTCCTTTTTCTGGGCAATTGGCATGAATTATTTCATGGAAATTGCCAAAATGCGCGCTGGACGGGTTTTATGGGCGAAAATGATCAAACAATTCAATCCCAAAAATCCCAAATCCATGGCGCTTCGAACACATTGCCAAACATCGGGTTGGAGTCTGACTGAAGGTGATCCTTTTAACAATGTCGCCCGAACCTGTATTGAGGCAATGGCTGCGGCTTTGGGACATACGCAATCTATGCACACCAATTCGTTGGATGAAGCCATTGCACTTCCCACTGATTTTTCTGCAAGAATATCCAGAAATACACAGTTATTTCTTCAGGAAGAAATCAATATTCTTCGTCCGGTTGATCCCTGGGCAGGTTCATATTACCTTGAATCACTTACTGATGCCATCATCAAGCGTGCATGGTCACATATTCAAGAAGTAGAAGATTTGGGAGGAATGGCCAAAGCCATTGAAACAGGGCTGCCCAAAATGCGCATTGAGGAAGCTGCGGCCAGACGTCAGGCCAATATTGATTCTGGCAAAGAACGTATTGTTGGTGTCAATACCTATTGTCTGGATCGGGAAGATCCCATTGAAACCCTTGAAGTTGATAATACTGCGGTGCGTAACAATCAACTGGAACGATTGGCCCAACTCAAACGAGATCGGGATGCCACCCGAGTCAAGGAAGCCTTGAATGCAATAACAGAACATTCAGAGAAAGGAACTGGCAATTTATTGGAATTATGTGTTGAAGCTGCCAGGGCACGCGCAACTTTAGGGGAGATATCTGAAGCCATGGAAAAAGTGTATGGCCGCCATAAGGCAACCATTCGGGCAATTTCTGGCGTTTATAGTGCGGAATTTTCTGAAAAAGAAGACGTCCAGAAAGTGCTTCAAATGACACGCGATTTTGAAGAGAAAGAAGGGCGTCGCCCCAGAATTCTGGTCGCCAAAATGGGACAGGATGGACATGATCGAGGGGCAAAGGTTATTTCAACTGCCTTTGCAGATTTGGGCTTTGATGTGGATATTGGTCCACTGTTTCAAACACCTGAAGAAACAGCACTTCAAGCTGTTGAAAATGATGTTCACATTGTTGGTTTCAGTTCACTGGCCGGTGGACATAAAACATTATTACCGCAACTTGTTGAAGAATTATCAAAATTGGGACGTCCTGATATTATGATTGTTGTGGGCGGTGTAATTCCAGCAGCGGATTACGATTTCTTATTACAGAATGGTGCCAGCGCAATATTTGGACCGGGAACTGTTATTCCTGTGGCTGCACAAAAAGTTTTGAATGAGTTAAGCATTCGATTGAGTGAATAAATGATTGAAACAGCCAGGCCTATCTGGCTGTTTCACATTGATTGGAGTTTTAGAATGTCAACAATTGTATGCATTATTGCTGGAACTTTTGTTTTTAATGCTGTTCCTCATATTGTCAAAGGAATTTGCGGAGAAAAACATATGAGCCCTTTTGGACGGCAGTCTGCCCCGTGGATAAATGTTCTCTGGGGATGGTTCAATTTGATACTTGGGGCTATTTTTGCTGTTTATACAGGTTTTCCAGAATGGAATACATGTAATTGGATTGAATTTTCAATTGGGGGGATCGTTACATCAATTGGGCTGGCTATTTTTTGGGCGAATCCTGATGCTAAACTTCCATGGCATAAGGACTAAAGGAATTGTGTTTATATGAGCCTGTTTTAGCCCAACGGCACAGGTTTTGATTACACTATGAAAAGTTTAAAAAATAGAATTCAGTAATGAAACAAACAAAATTATTAATAATTATTGCCTTTTTGTTTTTTTTTATATTGAACATCAAGGCTTTTCCAACAGATAAAACAGCCTTTACAATAGGATGGGAACCCTGGAATCCATACCAATTTCAAAATGATCAGGGTCAACTGACCGGTTTGGATGTGGAATTGGTCAAGGCGATTATTCATGAAATGAACTGTACTATCAAATATTTAAAACTTCCCTGGCTGCGCCAACTGGCTTATGTCAGACAAGGCACAATTGATATGGTGGCCGGTGCTTCAAAGATAGCTGAAAGACAGGAATATGCTTTCTTTTCTAATGATTATCGAAATGAATCCAATGTTATTTTTGTCTTAAGAGGGACAGCACAAAAATATCCATTCAAGCATATATCGGAAATTATCAATTCCAGTTTCCAATTGGGAATAACCAATGGCTATCATTATGGAGATTCATTTGCTGAATTATTAAAGAATGCTGAATTTAAAAAGCATATACAAGGGGTTCCCAGTGATGCAGTCAATATAAAAAAAACGCTCAGAAATCGGGTGAATGGCTTTGTTGGGGATAATTATGCAGGCATTGCCGCCCTTAAAAAAGAAGGTGTTAGAGATCAATTTGAAATTCATTCGGTGCCTGTTTCATCTGCAAAAATTCACATCATGTTCAGTAAAAAATCCTGCAAACAAAAAGATGTTGACCGATTTAACAAGGCATTAAAAACATTAAAGAATAATGGTCATTTAAAAAGTATTATAAAAAAATATACAGAATAAGTAAGCGAAGTAACAACTACAATCAACTATGAGACATTGAATGATTGATAAAATACTGTCATTTGGCCAAATGATAAAATTTAGCCATACTGTTTTTGCGCTGCCATTTGCGCTATCAGCAGTAATATTAGCTTTTCATCAACAGTACGCAATACAAATATTTGATATTATATGGATTATCCTTGCAATGATTGGCGCACGATCCGCTGCAATGGGGTTTAACCGCATTGTAGATGCCAGATTTGATGCCAAAAATCCACGAACTGCGCTGAGGGCTATACCATCGGGTGAGATATCCAATACACAATCCATTGTTTTTGTTATATTCTTTTCAATTCTATTCCTTTTTTCATCTGCCCAACTGGCCGTAATTTGTTTTTATTGTGGCATCCCTGTTTTGATGCTTTTGTTTTTATACTCCTATTCAAAACGTTTTACGTGGTTTTGCCATATTTTTCTTGGCTTTGCTATTTCATTAGCACCATTGGGCGCATGGATTGCCATTACAAAGCATTTTGACTGGCCCATTCTCGTTGTGAGCCTGGCCTTACTCACTCATATATCTGGTTTTGATATTTTATATGCCTGTCAGGATTATGATTTTGACAAGAATGAAGGTCTATATTCAATTCCTGCGCAATATGGGATTGAAGCAGCACTATATATATCAGCCATTTTACATATTATCTGCTTTCTGGCTTTTGTGACAATATATTTTTTGTTTGATATGAATACCATTTATATTCTGGCAGTTATTATTATTGGCGTGGTGCTAATAATTGAACATTTTATTGTCAAACCAGACAACTTAAAAAATATACCAATTGCTTTTTTTCATATGAACAGTGCCATCAGTCTTATTTTCTTTACAGGTATTGCTGGAGACATATTTATATGCCAGGCGTAAAAAAAATTATTTTAGGAACAAGTGGTGCTTCAGGAATTATCTACACCATTCGACTGATTAAAGCATTGCTGGCATCAAATGTGAATATCTACTGGATTGTAACATCAATGGGTAAAAAGGTTTTTGCCCATGAAACTCAAAACGCCCATTTATTCTCACACCAGTACAAAGGTGGCATATTAAAGGAATATCTTCATAAAATAAATATTTTAAATGATACAAATATGGATTTGCTTGATGAAATCCAGGCAGATAATTTTTTTGCCGGTCCAGCCAGTGGATCGTTTATTCATGATGGTATGGCAGTTGTTCCATGTTCTATGAAATCTTTGGCTGCGATAGCCAATGGTTTGTCGGATAATCTCATGCTGCGCTCGGCAGATGTCTGTTTAAAGGAAAATCGCCCATTGATTCTGATCCCTAGAGAAATGCCTTTAGGTCGCATTCATTTAAAAAATATGCTGACATTGGCTGATCAAGGCGTAACTATTTTACCCGCATGTCCGGCGTACTATATGAACCCTTCATCTATTAACGAACTTGCTGATTTTGTTGTGGCACGTGTTATGGATCATTTAAGGATTAATCACAATATATCCAGTCGATGGACAGATTGATAACGCAAAAGAAGTGTTCTTGCGTTTGCTGAAATCAAACATTCTTGAGTCGTTCGGATCGTATTGTGCTTTATTTTTTATTTTTTTACAGATAATCATCAATATTCTCCAGGCCGATAGCGCTCACTAAAATTCCCCACATTATCCTCAGATAAATTCCCAACAATTACATTTAATTTTCCAGTATGAATATCTGAATATCTTGCTGAATTAGCAGGATTCAATTTTCACTAAGGAATGCTCGAAAAATAACTTCCCCTTTTTCAAAAATCGGACAGGTCAGACTTGTCTGACTTGTCTGACTTGTCTGACTTTACCGAATGGGGAAATTATTTTCCGAGCATTCCTAACGATTTTATATTTTTCTACAAACTTTTTCCCCATTACAATTGTAATGTATTTTAGGATGAACGGGTGAAGGTAAAATACTACGTTCGGAAACTCATAATATCAATGCTCATATCGCGACGTTTTCTGCTTGCTGCCCGATGATCCAGGCGCACCAGTATTATTTGCAGGCGTAAATGTAAAATCAATACCTCTCACATTACTGTCAGCGCCCATGGTAAAATAAAGTCGAAATGGATTGTTGGTATCTGGATCACTTCTATCCCGATAAGTACCTCCAGATATCATTGTATCAGGATAGTCAGATATGATGATATCTGCATCAAGTACTTTGAATTCACCTTCAGAAATTTTATAGGTTGAATATGTCAACATTGATCCCTGAATGGGTGGATTGCCATTTTTATCCTGAACATATACTTCATATTGATAAAATGCCGATGTATCGGAATTACCCCACAATAATTGTTCCTTGACTGTCATCTGACAGGTATCGCTAAACAATACCGGCCGTCTTGCCATGATCAAATTGGACAGGCCTATTTTACTCTCCTGCCAGTTCAGATGACCAGTGGCCAGATTACTTGAACGATCAGTTACATTGAAATTAATACCTTCACCACCAATAAATAACTGTGTTGGAGTTGCTCTGCTTTCAAGCACTGAATAGTCATCTGATGTTGATAAAGCAATAACATGTTGTGCAAATAATGATATATCACCAGGTGGTTCATATGTTGGCAATCCAGATACTTCATTCTCTCTTGTCCATGATCCCGAAGGTACAAAGGATTGAACATCAACAGAATATAAACTTCCTACGGCATGCGGTTCTTTTACACCCCAGAAGTATGTCAGTGCGTATAATCTTGATATATTATTTGAATAATCGGTATAATCGCAATAGAAAAGCAGATCTTTTATTTCCATACTCGCGTCTCTGATTGTTCGGAATGTAAACTTATCACCTTTCTTAAAGTCTTTTTCACCATCAATGATATACAGTACCATCTCAGTATATTCTGTAATCGCACCCACTGTAGCAGTTAAACGAACACCTGATGAAGAACCGGTTACCAAGAATTTGCCGCCATTTTTTTCCTCACTGACACATTCCAGGAACCATGTCTCTGTGAGAGTATTTGTTGTATCATCGGGTAATGTCGCAATGACAGTACCATTGCCAATATTTTCAAAATTTGCCTCAGGTGTTGTTGTTGTTAAGCCATAACCTAAACCATTGTTGTGACAAATCCATGAATCGCCTCTGTTATAGGAATACCAAACACCAGCATCTTTTGTTCCCGCAAAAATGACAATTTCATCTCTATTAGAACGTGGCCTGATCAGTTCCAGGGTCGTGATATTGTCACCTTCAAAATTGCTTGTTTCATTCCAGACACGCCCGCCATTCACACTCTTAAATACACCTGTCGATGTTGCAGCAAACAGCTCGGCTGTTAAACCATGCGTACCAGGGATTTTGACAATATCTTGCACAGATTTGCCACATCCAAGACCGCCTGAAGCTGTTGAAAATGAAAATTTGTCATTATGGCCAAATGAAACTGAGCCTGAAATAACGATAAACTCCAGCTCTTCATTATCAGTTCGATAATAAATGTTGTTTGATGCTGGCATGCTCTGATATCCTGATATTGAACCATAAACATCCCATTGACCTGCCAGATGAAACACACAACTTTCTCCAATATTTGATGTAATTTCAGCGCTTTCATAGATGGTGAAAGATAATGGTGCCGTTTGATCGAAGTCAGCCACTCGGTTGCCATCAAGCATTGCTGTGTAGCTCTCTGTTTCGGAATTATTGGTCAGAAGCCATTTGTCATAATCAACTTTTCTGACAGTCCATTTTTCAGGAGTAACACCATCCTGTATCTCGACATTTTCAGAAATGGATGCAGGACCATTATAATCTCTGCTTTTGTAGCTTACTACGTATTCTAATCTCCAGGTTTGTTCCCTGCTGCTGCATGAAAGATTCGGTCGACGTAAATATCCATTACCCTTGTTATTGGGATTGGAATATGCATCAGACTCAGAAAGCAGTACTGTATTTCCGGATGGTGTTGTATCTCCCAGTTCCAGGAACGTATCACCACCATCTTTTGAATATAAAAGTCCCTGACCATCCGTACCAATCCATATAAATTTTGTATAGCCATCATAGTCATCGCACAGGATTGTTTTTACAGCACTGTTCATTCCCCATAATAATCCATTCCATTCTTCTGTGTTGTTGCTGTTCCAGTTCAAACCACCATCCAAACTTCTGTAAACATTGCCCCGGCCAAGATATCCAGTGGCTGCATAAATACTATTTGGATTGGCCGAATCAATTGCAATATCATTAACATAGGGATCAATGACATTTTGTCCGGCATACTCTGATGACCGGCTGATATTCACCCATTCTCCCCCAAAGTCAATGGATTTATATACACCACCGCCATTTGTTCCCACATAGAGAATGCGATTATCTCCAGGAGATACTGCCATACAACTGATATGTGTTGTACGTCCGCCATTGTTTGCCTCGGCAGTCAGATAAACAAATCCTTGTAAAGGTTCGGGATTGGTTCCTGTGGATATCAATATATTTGATGCAATTCCATTTTGTGTAACGGCAATATTGGGTTGAAACAATCCGCCTGTATTGTATGTTTTAAATGAAATCACCGTGTTGTCTGGGATCATGTTACCATAAATATCACCCGCATTGATCGTAATATTATTTTCCAAAAATGAGATGTAAAGCCCTGATATATTGCTATATTTCGCAGAAATTCCAAACTCTTCTCCAACCGGCGGACCGGCATTGATAGCAACCTGGCTTGTATTTGTGCTGATACTGGTATCATTGTAATATACAGCTTTTATACTGACCGGCCCGGATTTAAAACCACTTCTGAGAATGGTACTGACCTTGCCATCTTTTGTGTAGGCAAATGTGGGTTGAATATCTTCACCGCCATCCGGTCCGCTGTTGATTGAAAACAATATTTTGTATCCATCTGATACCATTTGACCACTGGAATCCTTCACATCAAATGTAATCTGTGATGTTGATACACCACCTGTCCCTTTGATATTTATGGATGATGGATCAGGTGAATTCTCTCCAATGATGATAAATGAAGGCGGTGGCTGAATATCCAGGTTTTCATAACCGGTGACTTCATTGCTGTCAAACACACCATTGTTGTTTAGATCCCAGATTGCCGTGATTCGGACAGAATCCCCAATATTTCTCCCAATAAAATTGGTTTTGGCTTCTCCATTAATGACATGAGTTGTAAACTGAGATGTGCCCCCACTTTCCAGCATTTCATTGGTAACTGATGTAAATTCGATAAATCCACCCATTGCTGTATTGTCGATTTGAAACAATACCACAGTGTTTTCTTCAACATTACCGGTGACATCCCTGGGAACTGCCATGATACTGGCATAGGCTTTGCCTGTTCCCAGAATAGAATTGGGTACAATTGAAACAGTCATGCTGCCGCGGGTATATCGAATAATAATTTCGGCTGTTCGGCCACCCGCCTCAGCTCTAATGGTTACCGGATCTGTCGTTGTTCCTGAAGTTAAAATTGCGCGAGCAACGCCACTGGCTGTTAATCCATTTTCTTCGATACTGCCTTTTTCTGGAGTCCCGCCCACAATGCTGAAATTCACAGTGGTCCCATCAGGCACATTTCCACCACCTGATAAACTGACTGTTGCAAAAACAGTGGCTTTGCTTTTGCCATCCATCGGCAAACTTTCGGGTTCAATGGAAAGTTCAATACCTGAAATTGGCGGCCCGGTTAAAGTAATGGTTTCTTCAGCGTGAACACCATTGGATACAACCGCATGAATATTGGCCACCTCATTATTTGGCAAAGAGGATGGTGATGTAAATATGATCGTTACAAAACCATTTTGTGTGTAATCCACACGTTTGCTCAACACACCTTGATCAACAGATACGTTGACAGTTTCGTTATCAGCAACTGGATTGCCAGTTGCATCAAGAACAGTAATTAGAATTTCGCTTTGACTTTCACCATCTGCCGGTAGACTTACCGGTTTGGGATTAATCAGAATCTGACTTGCCGGGCCAGCGATAAATTCCACAACCGTACTGACCTTGATATAGCCAGACGCTGCAGAGACAACTGCTTTTCCCAATTTATCTGAACTAAACAGTTTAACTCTTGCATTGCCCCCATTGGTATAAGCGGTATACAGTCTCACACCTGCAACAGTAGGTGTGCTGTTGGATGTCAAAGCATTTGCATCAGTGAGGCTGCCTGCTGTTGTTTTAAATACAACGGCTAAACCATCTTTGACAAGATTTCCGCTGTTATCCAGAAGATTGGCTTCAATAAACGTCCAACGTTCATTGCAATCAATACTCGTATTATTACAGGATATGCCACCTGCGTTAATTTGTGTTCCAGCACTCGGAGAAATATTAATTGAGGCAACATCCGTACTGGATGCCATATATGGTGAATCTGGTAAGACACAGGCATCTGATGCATCAAATGGCAGACGGAAACTCATTACAGCCATTGCTTCAGTGCCTTGAACCACTGTTGATGCTGACAATCTTGCTGTAATCCACATGGCTGACTTGAGATATACGAGATTGAATGTTGCGATACCATTTGAATCTGTATACACAATTGAGGGAATATTTCCTGCTGATGAACTGGCGGGTGTTAGTTTGCCATTGTTATCCAAATCCTCTCCCGCATCCAGAATCAGGTTTTGGTTGATATCTTCATTGGGGAAAATGCCAGTAAATATAACATCACAGCTTAGATTATCCATGAAATACCCTGTTGCATACTTTTCAGGCCAAATATTCAAGGAAACAGCGATTCCGGAAATATTACTGCCATTGGCATCAGAAACCAGCACAGATACAGGTAAGGAATAGGTCGTTTCATTGAGAGAGGTCGCTTTTTTACCCATGCCAATACTGATAGAGCCCGGCGTACCTCCGATAATCATATTCACATGACTGGAAATTGATGCGTTATCAACAAGTGTCGCTGTGATAGTTAAACCTTTAGAATCCGATCCAATACTTCCTGAAGTAAATGTGCTTCGGGCAATACCTGAACTGTCTGTGTAAATCACAACAGGTGATAAAAATTCTCCGCCGCCAATGGGATTGATTATGGAAAATACGACAGGTGCATTACCAACGACCTGACTGCCTAAACTGGCATCGGTCAACACAGTCGCTTTTAATTCCACAGTATTGACAACACCATTTTGACTCACAGGAATGAAATTGGCTTCAGACTGAAGTAACAATTGCCCTGCCTTATCAGGTGAATGAGAAATGGCCACACTCATAGAATCTGAAATGTGTTGATTGTCTTCACGATAGATCTGAATTGATGCCAGTCCTGAAACACTGGATTTCAATTGTGTGTAAACCATGCCGCCCGCTTGAGCAATCTGAATACGCGCAATTGACGTGCCATTTCCAAACTGTCCCACACTGGTTGAAAAAACGATTGTTACCGGATCTGCTGTTGATGTTCCCGCATTCACTGTAATTCCCATCCAGCTATCGACACTTAATTGAACAATACCTGTATTACTGGCTGCAGGACGGGTTTGAATGATTCCAAAGGCATTTGCCGGTTGGTTAATGATAAATTCTTGCTGACTGCTGTCACCCAGTGCTTGTACAATCAAATTTGAATAGCCCGTTTTATCCTTGATACCATGTATTTTAAAATCTACTTTGCCCTCAATATTGCTCATAGCTGTGTATGGTCCGGGATTTCCGCCTGATGCTGAATACACGCCACTATTACCACTCGTTACTGTGTACGACGTTTCTCCGCTTTCGTTTAGCACAGAAACCATAATCGCTGAACTGGGATTTCCTGTACTGGTGGTGTCAATCATAAATGAAATGGGTGTATTGTATACACTTTGACTGGCAGCATCCTTTGCGGTTGCAGTACATGTTGCAACCAGACTGCCATCATCAGTGAGGCTTGTTTTATCGCAGCTTAATTCAACAGTCGAACCAACAATCTGGATAGGAATGGTTCGCGCAAGCCCTTCAACAGTTGCTGTAATGATCACAATTCGATTTTTTCGGTCCAGTGCGCCAGATGAAAATTTAACTGTTGCACGTCCATCAGATCCAGTGACTGTCGATCCAAGGGATAACAGTCCCCCATTGGCTGAGAAATTTACTTTGATTCCAGACAATGCGGCATAGTTCTTATCCAGCACAATGGCTGTAATAATTGCTTCGTCTGTATTGCTGGATTGAACACTTTGTTTGCTGGTTGAGATTGACATATCATGAGGTGACATGACATTGGGATCCGATAGATTAATTGTTTTGCTCGCTTTCACAAAGGTCGAAAGTGAGGTTGCAGTAATGGTAACAGTTTCTGCTGATGATGACATATTATATATCATTTCAGCGTCACCTGAAACAGTGGATCGCGTGTAATAGCTTGTTTCTCCCCCTCGAATATCAATGGTAAATATAATGGTTTCACCATCCACAACATTATTGCCATTTCGATCCATGACTTTGGCTTTGATTGTTGTTTCACTGATAGTTGCATCGGTCAATGTATCTGCATTGGAGTCGACAGACAGATTAATTTGTCCAACATGTCCTGGCACAATCGTGATTTTTTCTTCAGCTGTTTTGCCGCCTACTGTGACTGTAATTATGGCAGTGCCCAGAATATTGGTGGGTGTTGTCAAATCCACTGAGGCCTGACCATTGATCGTTGATCTAGAAATAATCTGCTGTGTACCCACCTGTGTATTGTCAATATCCCCAATTGTTGTGGTGAAAGTGACCATTGTACCATTGATAAAGTTACCATCCTGATCCTTGACTGTAGCTTCTAATGCGCAGGTATATCCACCGGCTGTCAGAATTGTTTTTGATGCATGCAGGATCACAGAATCAATTTCAATATCCCCATTAATCAATGTAACCGGGATAGACTGTGTAATACCATTGGCTGCGGCTGTTGCAATAATCGTTTCTATTCCAGTGACTGTCCCAGCAATATAGTTGACAGAGGCCACGCCACTATGGGTGGATGATGTTGCTTGTGTATAGCCGGTTTTTGCAAAACGACCGCTTCCCATAAGATTAAATGTAATGGTTTCCCCATCTATGATCGTATTGCCATATGCATCAGAGACAAATGCTTTAATTGATGACGTACTGATACCATCTGCAAAAAGATTGTTGGGTGATGCTGTCAGCACTATATTTTTGGGCATTCCTGGAATAATATCAATTTTGATAATTTGCGAAACCCCACCAATGGTTGCTATAATTTCCGCCTGCCCCAATATATTAGTCGGACTGACAAATCGAATACGCACCTGTCCATTTTTGGTTTTTGCAATAATTGATTTTTGGACGCCTGCAACACTCTGAGTATAGGGATCCAGATCACCCAGTGTTGTGGTAAATGTCACGCGTGCATTATCTTCAACAATATTGCCCGAGTTATCACGAACAGTTGCAATGATTTCACAAGATGAGCCATCAGCTACAATAGCATCTTTTTCAGATTCAAGCACAATAGATTCCACCTGAATGCCGGAATCAATCAAAACAATATCAAGGGTTTGACGTACTTGACTGTAAGAATCAGACCATGCCTCAATGGTCGCTGTTCCTTCAGTGTAACCTGATATATAAACGACAGTTGTTTCGCCATCAATTGTTGAACCTGTATCTGCAGACAGTCTGCCATTATTATCCCTTAAAGCAAAGTTGATGGTTTCACCATTGATTACAGGATTTCCATGGATATCAGTAACAATGGCTTTAATACTGCTGCTGCTGATGCCATCCGCATTTAAATTATTGGGTGATGCAATCAGTTGTATCCAATTTGCCGGTCCAGGAACAATACTGATTTTCTTCTCCTGAATCAATTCCCCCGCCTGAACTGTTATTGTTGCAATACCAATCATATTTGTTGGGCTGGTTAATCTCACTGATGCATGTCCATTAACAGTGCTTACCCGAACTTCATTTTGAACACCTGGCAATGAATTCCCTGGATTGTCAAGGTCACCCATTGTGGTGACAAATGTAATGAACGTGCCATCAGGTACATATTGCCCTGATGAATCTGTCAGGATGGCTGTCATCAGGCAATTTGATCCATCTGCCACAAGATAAGCCATACTGCTTTCAACAGAAAGGGCTGCTTCACCAATTTTTGTGAGCGATAGATTTACAACGCCGCTAATGCCACTGGATGCACTTGTTGCAGAAATGGTAATTGTTCCGGGAGTTGATGCCGCAGTATAGAGAATTTCAGCAATACCATCCATTGTCGCTGAGGATGCCAGTTTGCCGGTTGCTCCCAATAAGCCTGTGCCATGTGTAATTTCAAACACAATGGTTTCTCCATTGACAACCGGATTACCATTGGCATCTGTTACCATCGCCTTGATTTGACTTTGGGATTTACCATCAGCCATCATATATTCTGGTGTTGCAGTCATGACAATATTTGAAACAGGGCCGGGAACAATTGCAATTGTTGCTTTTGCAGATTTTCCACCAGATGTTGCTACAATTTCAGCCTCACCGATCATATTGCCCGGGCTGGTAATTATAACCTGAGCAATACCATTTTGAGTGGCTGCCATTAATTTGCTCTGAACACCTTGTACCGCATTGTTTATATGATCCAAATCTCCCATATCGGTTTCAATGGTCACCAGGGTGCCATCTTCAACCAGTTCATTGTTTTCCTTTTTAACAGTAATTGAAAGTATGGCGCTGTAGGATTCTGGGTCAGCCGGTGTACTGCCATAAGCGTTTAGAATATAACTGTCACTTTCAATGTATACAGTACCGACTTCTGCACGAATTAATGGAATGACAATATCATCAACTATTGTGGCATAGGTTGCAGATTCGGCATGGATGCTCACAAGACCTGAAACAGATGCTGCCTGATATGTCAATTCGACTTTACCATCTTTAGTCGCTGCGCTGTTATCACTTAAAATACCATTACCGGTTTTTTCAAAATTAATTAATTCACCATCAATCACTGGATTGCCAAATTCATCTGTTACCATTGCAATGATTTGTGAGGTGCTTTCACCATCAGCAGTCAAATTATTGGGGATGGCGGTGAGATTAATTTTATGCATATTACCTGGAATAACTTCAACGCTTGTGCTGTTCGTAATGCCGGATGCTTCTGCAATGATAGAAATTGATCCCACGATATTTGTGGGACTATTCAATTGAATCTGTGTCTGACCATTATTGGTAATCATAATTTTTTTGGATTGAACCCCTGGAATATCCGGATCAATATCACCCGCAGTGGTATTGAAAGTTACAGCTACATCGCCGCGTATGGGTTTTTCTTCATCATCAAATACAGTTAACACGATACTGCATGAACTGCCGGCCACAAGGTATTCAAGTTCAGGCACCAGGCTTAATTCCTTCACTGAGCCAGTGAGATTGACATAAGGTGCATTTGGCATTTCGCAGGACTCTGTTGTCATGTATGGTAAGGTAAAAGTTACTGATGAACGGGTTTCAGTTCCATGGACATAAGTGGTGGCACGAATTCGGTTTGTAATCCAGACTGCACTGGATTTTAAATAGACAAGATTGAAATTCGCCACACCATTTTCATCTGTTGTTACCGATGATGGCAGATTACCGGCTGAGGCATTGGGAGGTGTTAATTCACCATCACCATTGAGATCTTCACCAGGATCCAGATAAATATTTTCGTTAAGATCTTCATTTTCATATGTTCCCAATATATTTGGGCTGCACAGTATATATGTTGATGTTCCCTGGAATGGATCAGAGCCCCAATAACCCGTAGAATATTTGATTGGCCATACGCTTAAGGATACTTGTGAATTGGCCATGCGATTGCCATTGGCATCAGAAACAAGAACCGACATTGGAAGTGCATAGGTTGATGGATTCAATGCCACAAGGTCAAGACTGCTTCCCCTGCCAATGGCGACTGAACCGGCAACCCCCCCAATAACAACTTTGATGCTTTCTTCAACATCCGGTTTATTGATCAATATGGCTTTAATAACAACACCATCGGCGCTGGATCCCAAAGAACCCGATGTAAATCGACTGCTGGCAATACCGGATGAATTTGTCACAACAATAACAGGTGAAATAAATTCTCCACCGCCAGTTGGATTTTCAATTGAAAACAGAACCGGTACGTTTTCCACAACCTGCCTGCCTGAAGTATAATCTGTCAGGACGGTGGCTTTCAGATTGATCGTGTTTTCAATATTTCCCAGACTGACTGGCAGAGAACTGGCGCTTGATTGGAGCAGTATTTTATCTGCTCTGTTTATCGGTTGTGAAAATGCTATTTTAATGGAGTCTGATGTCTGATAATTATCTTTATCATACACCTGAATCGTGGCCAGGCCTGCAACATCAGATTCCAATATTGCTGTTGCGTTACCATTTACGACAGACACATCAATCACATTATTCCGGCTGATATCAAAAAAGCCGCTGGTGGTGGAGAATACGACCGTGCTCACCCCACTTGTTCCTGCCTGAACAGTTAACATCAGTGGTTCATTGACATAAGAACTGTGAATATCTGTTTCAGGATAGATGATGCCAAATTCATCACCATCCTCAGAAACTTTGTATTCTGTGCTGGCAGTTGCTCCCAGAGATCTGGCTTTTACAATCACGTTACCTGAATAGCGCCCAACAACTTTAAGTTCTGCCTGCCCAGATATATCACTTGTGATCATTGCTGATTTGCTTGTGTCATTATCAAAAATGGATGTATATGTTTTGCCATCAGCTATTTGCATGTCTATTTTTCTGCTACCTGTATTTTCTACAGTAATTTCAATCTCAGCACCAAAAACTGGTTTATCGCCAGAATCCAGTACTTTGATTTTTAACAAATCGCTTATGGGAGAATATCCGGGCGCCCCTGAATCCACCGTAATATTTGATTTTTCAGAAATCATTTCAATGCTTGAACCAGAAACCAGAATGGGAATTTGAACCGCTGTGAGACCTTCTGCCTGAGCAGTAATCGTTGCGGTTCGATTGGAACGATCGTAATTTCCTGATGAGAAAAGCACTTCGACTTTTCCATCTTCATCTGTCGCCACATAGCCTGCAGATACCTGCCCACTGCTTGTATGGAAAGACACATTGACACCGGATAATACAGAGTTATTCGCATCCAATACTATGGCTGTAATGATTGCTTGATCGGAATTATCTGAATTAACTGCAATTTTTGATGTAGACAGGGACATTCTTGCTGGGGGTACAGAGACAACATCAATATACATGGTATCGGAAAAATCTCCCGCGCGTACTGTTACCTCAATGGGGGATAAATCATCCAAGGGGCTTACAAGTGTTGCGCTGGCAATACCATTTACTGTTTCTGTTGAATATGTTGGTTGATTTCCAGGTAACTCTTTATTGATGTCTCCGCCTGACGCTACAAAATATACAGGTGTATGATCAGCTACCAGCATGCCTTCATCATTTTTGATCAATGCGGATATGATCCCACTGTGACCGGCAATTAAATAAGATTGACTGGCAGTTACCTTAATGGAGTTCACAGCACCTGTAAAATTGACAAAAGGTGAATTGGGTAAATTACAAACATCATCAATGTGATTTGGCAATACAAAACTGATTGAACTGACTGTTTCAGTACCATGTACATAGGTTGATGCCTGAATTCGATTGGTTATCCATGCAGCACTGGCTTTCAGATAAATGAGATCAAAGTTGGCAACACCATTTTCATCAGTAATAACTGTGGATGGCAAATTTCCAGCCGCAGAATTGGGTGGTGTGAGTTCACCATCATTGTTTGTATCTTCACCCGGATCCATGAATAGATTCTCATTGATATCTTCGTTGGGAAAATCACTGGTTCTGACTGGCAGACAGGGAGGACTAAGCGTATATGGTTTACCGGCATAGTCATAAACAACATTGGCTTTCCAGTAACCTGTATGGTATTTGCCCGGCCATGTATTTAATGATACGACAGCACCTGCAATACGATTACCATTGGCATCAGCAACCAATACAGACATGGGCAATGCATAAGCGGATGTACCAACTGTTACAATATCACCACTTGTTCCACGTCCAATGGCAAC
>Ga0272440_1001891_pt1 | contig 16707 bp, 12 predicted proteins | sample SSMMMBAug17_FD_192440 | JGI IMG/M metagenome (GOLD analysis project Ga0272440, IMG submission 192440) | Marine sediment archaeal communities from Little Sippewissett salt marsh, Falmouth, MA, United States - SSM-MMB-Aug17 | ecosystem: Environmental > Aquatic > Marine > Wetlands > Sediment ... | reverse complement strand
CATACCAGAGATCATATGCTGCTTGAAGATTAAGCCAGAATTCTGGCTGAGTTTTAAAAACATCTGATAGTTTTAATGCAATATCAGGTGAAATTGAAAGCTTTCCTTTAATTATTTTATAAATATCATGTTTTTTTAAATCTATTCTTTTCGATAACTCATCAACTGAGATTCTTTGGTTATCAAGATATAAATTTTTAAGAACAAGTCCTGGACGAATAGGAGGTGTTTTTTTCATTCTTGTCTCCATATATTTTTAGTAAAAAAACCAAATGCTTGAGTGAAGATATTGTATATAATGTTAGAAGTATTAGTTATACAAAGATTTTCAAGTATTTCGCTATCCTTAATAATAGGTAATGCTATTGTAATAAATTATTTTCCAAAATTGACAAATGAATTCAAATAATTTTAAAATTTTTTTAATAAATATTTTATTCAATATATAAGCAATTTGTCCATAATACTCAGATAGATACTAAATAAATATATATCATATATATAACATTTCTTTCGGCTGTTTAAAAATAATTTTTTTGTATAGTAATTTTTTGTCCAATAAATTTTTTAAATCAAATAGTTATTAAATTATTCTTTCAGATATTATTAATAAAATATGCTCAAAGTTCTAATGTTATTGATTATGATTGGAAAAAAAATTATTATTAAATTAATAATAGATTTTAATAACCATTTGTTTGTATTTGATGAAATATATAACAAAAAAAAAATAGAAAAAAGATAAACTGTTTTATTAAAAGCAATCAAAGGTATATTTATTGTTAATATATCATAATTTTGTAAATTACAAATGGTTAAGAAAACAAAAACAAAAATGAATATAAAAGACCATGGAATATTCGATTTAGTTGAAGTTAAGCAAATCGTTGAACCTATACCTATAAGGAGTGAAAAGTGAAAGGCTATATTAATTAGCAATATTTGAAAATAATCTTTGATAGGTTCTATTGAAAAAAATGCAGTCAAAGCAAGGTTGAACTCATTCAGTATTGCAAGGGAAATAAATGTTCCAATAATAGAAGGAACAAATATATATAGTCTTTGTTGATTTATAATTGAATATATAGAAGTAATAAAAACGAACCAAAGAGGTAAATGGGACAAAGAAAGTAAATCTATCAAAGTGTATGGATATTCCTTCCATGCCAAAAAAATTGCAAAAAAGAGCCCTGACTGAATAATAATACAAGTAAAAAGTATTACAAAAACAAATAATAAGGGGATATGCTTTGAATTATCAGCACTATTATGAAAAAAATATCCAAAAATAAATATTATTAATATTAAACCAAGTGTAATATATAATGATCCCATTATTTTATAAATTATCCATTTGTTGAATTAACCAATTTGCTTTTTTTTGAACTTCTATTCCGCAGTATCTTGACAGTTTATTGGTATAATGTTTTGTTTTTTCAAGCCAATACCTTGCCTTAGTTTCATCACCTGCAAAATAATAACAGTAACCAACAGCAAGATATTTAAAAGTTGAGTTATAAGTAACATTCTGCAGCTCATCCGCAATGTCAAAAAATATTTTTTTATCCCTTGCTAAAACAGCAATCTTTTCTATATTTGAAAGTATCTGGGTTGCAATATTCAGACAATTGCCGCTGCCAAGTATTTTCTTGTCTCTAATAATATAATTCAAAAGGAGTTTAATCATCGCCCATCTCGCATCAAGATAATATGGGTCTAATTTTATTGCAGTTTCTAAATGCTTTTTTGCTTTTTTAAATTTTCCTATTATTGAATAATAATGGCCTGATAAAAAATAGATATCGGATTTCCACTTTTCGTCAGGTATTTTTACATTTTTAGCCAATCTAAATGTTTTTTCAATATCAAAATGATGCTCTTTCTTTTTACTTTTTAACTTAAATCTCAAAATTTCTAAATATGCACGGTATTTTATGACAGGGTTATCATTTTTTGCTAAATTTCGCAGTTCAATTAATTTATCGTCTTCATTTGCAAAATCTGCGGCTTGAAAACCTCTGATTGAGCTTTTATCTATTTTGGGCATACTGTACTTTCTTCTCATAAAAAATGTATTACCTGAAGGTATTAATCCTTTTTTAAAATGTTCAGATATGGAATGATTATTTTTTATAGAAAAATTATTTTCCATTTGATTAATTATGTTTTTGTCAGGAATTAAGCTTGAGGTTTTTTTCCAGAACTCTTCCCAATTTGATTGTTGCTTTATCTTGCTGTTTATCATCATTACAAGTCTTTGATTTGAGGTGTCTTGATCATTTTGTATTGAAAAGGGATATCCAAAATAAAATAGTAAAACTATTATTATTATTAAAACTAAAGACATCAATGAAAGAAAAAATTTTGTTTTCCCTGCGACTATAGCATATTTATTTATTAGATATTTTTCATACATTACTTTATCTTTTCAAGTAGAAATCTTGAAATTGTTCAATTGACTTATATAGTGATATGTCATTATTGTCACTTGCTGGAACCCACCGCATTCTAATTTTATCCTTAGTTAAATTTCGATGTAATTTGCTGAAAATATTCATGCCAGATGGATATACAAAAAACAATGGAACAATATTATTTTCAATATAACTATTTTTAATTTCCTCAAAAAGTGTTGATGTATCACTTAATTTATAAAAATTCTCAATTGATTTTAAATTTGGTTTGAATGAAAGATGATAACAATTGGTATCTCTTGGAAAAAATTTTGTATCGTGATTAACTGAAAGATTAATAAAAATAAAAGTACCGATTTGTAAATCACCTATTATCATTTCTCTATCCTGAAGTAACTTCCGAGCAATTTCGTGAAGTGGTAAAGGAATTATTCGATTTGATATAGCTATAAAATAACTAGAATTTGGAAGGATAAGGTTTCTTCTCGGCATTTTAATTTCAATTGTTCGGTGTTCAGACGGCATGGTATGTTTTGAAATAGTGGAAAGCTGCCCATGTAATAAAATTGAAAGCAGCGTCAGCAATATCAATACGCCAAGTGTATTTGAAATAACATCAACAAATGCATGCTGATCATCAACCATCACTTAATTTTCCTTATTGTTTGATCTCCATTGTTGAATAAGTTCATATTCCGAATTATTATTATCAGGTAAAGGCCATAAAGTCTTTATTGGGTTAAAATTTATGGAATTATCCTTTTCATCATATTGTGAATAAGAATCAAGTTGCTTAAGAAGTTGAGCCCATGTTTTAAAACTATCAGGTTTTAAAGCGATAAGAAGGTGTGGTGCAGTTTTGGTTGTTTTAATTAAATGTTTAAGTTTTTCTATCATTTGATCTGCATCAATTTCATATTTGCTTTCATTGTCATGACCAACCCAGATTAATTTATTTTTATTAAGGCATATGATTAATACATCAGCTTGAAGAGATACATCTTTCTTTTTTGAAATGATATCTTGTATAGAAAACAAAATTATAAAAATTCCTATTGCGCAAAAAAGTATATCAAGAAAAGGCATTAATGAAAGCTGCGGAAGATAATCTTCAGAACTTATTTGGGAAAAAAAAATCATCCAATCTCCTTATTATCATTTTCGGAGATTAGATAATCAGTGCATACCTGATCAAATCTAGATAGTTGTATTCGTAAGGATATTGACATAATCATTGTTGGAATAACACAAACTAATCCCATCAAGGTTGTATCAAATGCAAATTTTAATCCACTAATTACATCACCCATTGTTCCTTGCATTGAAATTTCAGCGCCTTGAGTATTCATAAGTGGTTCCAAACCTTTAATTGCATCTGTGATACCAATGACTGTCCCTATAAAACCTAAAATAGGCAATACCCAAATTCCAAAAAATAATGGTGCGAGAATTTCATCTTTTCTTTGTTGACTAGTAATCAAAGCTATTGTCTTTGTTAAACGATTATTATCATATACTTTATTTTCTGATGAATTTACCTGATTCATTTTTTCATTTTTTTCTATTTGATTATGTTCTGATATTATTCGACCTGAAAAAATAAAAAAAAACTTTTGGAATATTGATAGCTTATTATTGTTTTTAATAATAGTAAAAATTATTTTATCATTCATTATACCAATAAACTGAAAAATATAATATACTGTTATTGATATAAAAACAAAAAGGATAAGATGGCATAGTTTATTATTTAGATACCTTTGAAGTATTTGGAAAAAATCTTCGTTTGCACATAAAATAAAAAATCTAAATAATAAATATATAAGTCCTGCAATTATTACAGAACAAAACAATGAACTGCTCAGGTCAAAAAAAATTGGTTTTGTTGATTTCATTGATTTTGCTTTTCCGATTCTTTTCTATTTAAAGCATTTGATTCTTTTTTTAAATTACTTGCGTCCAGGCTTTTTAAATTTTCCTGTATAAGATTAATGTAATTTACAATCTCATCCTTATTTTTTTTTATTATCGCTATTTGTTTTTGCTTTTCAACCCATGTGTTTAAGGTATTGAGACGCTGTTGGGCATTTAAATTAGAATCTTCTAACTGCTTTTTAAGTTCATTTGATTCTTTATAAGTTTTTGTAATAAGTTGTTCGATCTTACTAAGCAGTTCGTTTGTTGAATTCAATGTTTCGTTCAATTTAGAACTATAATTGTAATTAGCCGATTTACCAGACGATAATTTTTGGGGTATGTTTTGTGCATTTATAACTGAATCCACAGAAACACTTAGTACAATAACTAATAAAGTCAGAACTATCTTAATATTTTTCAAAGATATTTTTTTCATAATATTATTTAATTAACATTTTTATTTTTATGATGTAGGTGCTTTATTTGTTAGATTTATTTGTTTTGTCTCTTTGACAATATTTTGCAAATCATTATTAATCGTTTTAAGATGATCGCGTATTTTGATCATCTGTTGAACTGCGTTTTCAGCATCGCCTAGTTTGATTTGATCTATCGCAATATCTTTTGAGTCTAGAATATCTTTTTTTGATGACATGAGTTTTGCTCTCTGACTTAAAATATCATCTCGAACTTTTCTTAATTTAGTTGCTAAGACAGCCCATTTTTTGACAGATTTTTTCCACCAGGCAGGTGCAGAAGGTGATGTTGCTTTTTTTTGAGAATTCTCTCGGTTATTTTCAAACTGCTTTAGGAGTGCTTCTGACTGTTGCCAAATATCTGAATTATCTCCTAATTGATTTAAAACTGAATCCACAGATTTAAGCATTTTATCAAACTTTGCTGTAGCCCTTTCCTCTGATTTAACAGCAGTGTCAAGATCAGCAGAAAGTTGAATAAAATCCTGACTAAATTTTTCAGCTGTTTTATTCACCGAATCGATTAAATCTTCTACTTTATTTTGTTGAGCAAAACATTGAAAAATGGACAGATGAAAAAAAATTATTAAAAACATTATGGACTTTTTCATACGTTTCTCCTAAAAGTAAAATTAAAGTTTAAAAAAAAATAATTTCATAGATACATAAAAAATTAAAAAATAAATATAGATATATCATTTTGGAGCTGTTGAATTAATAGTATTTGGAATATCTTTAACTTTTGTTAGTGTTTCTCTTAATTTTTGCAAACTGTCTGTGATTTGATCAAGACTTTTAACAGCATTTTCAATTGAAGTTTTTTCCAATTCTTTATATATCTCAAATTTTGTCTTAACAATTTCACCTAATACTTCTTGAATTTGTAATCTTCCATCATGAATCTCTTTTTCTTTTTCTGTAAGTGTTTTATCCGATTCTATCCAAAATGTCTGTTCCTCTTTTCCTTTATATATTTCAACTTTTTGTCGAATTTTTAATTTCAACTTTTTTATGTAGCTCATTAATTCACTTTGATCATCAATTCCTTTAAGTGTTAACGTTATTTGATAACAAAGATTATCAAAAAATTTATCAATTTCTTCTGTTGTTTCTGGAAAATCAGTGGCTTTTTTAATTAAATTTATTGAGTTCGTAATAGCATCTAATGCATTTTTATTCTCTTCCATAATCTTGTCTATTTCTGTATCGTATTGGCTTCTATCATTATTATATGAATTTTGACAAAATCCAAATTCAACAAAAAGCAACATAAAAAAACAAAAATAATACAATTCTTTTTTCATGATTTCTCCTATTCAAAAGTATATGATTAATCTTTTTAATCAAACATAAAATATAATATTCTAAATGTTATTAAATTATTATTACTATTTACTAATATGTATTTTTATTGAGAACATAATTGTTCTTTTATTTTAAGCTTGGAATATAATCTTTCAATTTCAACTTTTAAATCTACAATTTTTTTACTGGTAATATCTTCCATTTTTCCATTAGCACTTATCATCTCTAATTTCCATTTAGCTTGTAAATACACCAAATCAGCAGATACAATTTTTTCATTGTTTAATTCAGGTGAAAATTTTTTTTGTATTTGACGAATATTTTCTCTCAATTCTTTTGAAAGTGTATTAGCTTTTTGTTCATTATTTGTTAACTTTCTTTTCAATGTTTCTAATTTAGAACCAATTTCATTAAACTTAATATTACATTTTTCTTTTTCCAATTCAGAATTTATAAAATCAACTTCTTTATTTAATATGTTAATTTTCGATATTATTTTATTTATATTTATTTTTATATTCTCAATTATTAAAGGATTATATTTATAATCAGAATCTTCCAATTTTTTTCTTATCTCAATAGCTTCAAATAATTTATCAATTTCAATTTCTAAATTTACAATATCACGATCACAAATTACCACAATTTGTCTGAATAAATATATCTGTTTGTTTTTCTTTTTAACTTCTAAATCCACAAGTAGGTATGAAACAGTTGAACCTGATTTTATTTCAGGTAAAAAATTAAAAGTTTGAAAATACTTTCTTAATTGAAATTCCTGTTCCTTTGCATTTTTTTTTAATGTTTTAAAATTATTGTATAATGATTTCAAATTCCTTTGAATTTTTTCAATATCGTTTTTTGCACTGCAAATTTCAAGCTCATTTTTTATCTTTTTAACTTGATTAAGCATATTATTAGCTTGAGATTTATAATAATTTATATTTTTTTCTAATATATCTATTTCAAAACTATCATGTGTTTTAACAATTTTTTTTATTGGTCTATAGTTTGATTCTGGTTTATTAATTGATATTGTTAGTATATTATTTAATCTTTCAAATTTTATATTATCAGGGTTTTTATTCTTTATATAAAAATCCTTTTTTTTCATTTTTATATATTTAGTTTTACCTTCCATGACATTAACTTCCTGCTTAAATATAAGTTTTGGCGGTCTTTTTTCAAATCCATACATATATACGTATCCATTATTATTATATTGTTTACCATCTTCAATACGAACATAATATTTGTTATTTTTAATATCATAGTAAAAACCTTTAGTTTTTATTTCATTATTCCCTTTATTATGAAATCTTATTGAGTTTAATTTCTGAAGTGTTCCTTTCCATAAATTATGTTTCACCTCTTTCCATTCTTTTCTATCAACTTTACCTGTAACAGTATAAGTCCCATTCTTTGGATAAATTAATGTAATCGATAAAGATGCCATTGCACTTTGAAATAAACCAAAAAAAAATATTATTATAAACAATAATCTTATAAAAATTTTCATTGTTATAATCATTCCTTCATTTGTTATCATTTTTTATTAAAGGGTCATAAGCCATGATCATATTTATAATTCATTCACAAAAAAAGTAAAAAAGTTTCAGTTTTTTTATCTTGTTTAAAACAATCAAATCTATAATTAGTGTCTTAATGAAAATTATGATATTATTTATTATAATAAAGTGTTAAGTGATATTTTCAAAACAAGAACTTCTCAGAAGCTGACAATAATTTCATTATTTTAAAAGTGGAAATGAAAATTTGCACAACCAAAATTTTTGTTTCAAGCCACCATCTAACCATTTCTACTGATAAACCTTTAATTTAATTAAAGATATCATTAGATTTAATATTATTCTAATTGTTTTTGTTTGTTTTTAAAATTCTTTAAAAGTTTTTGGAATTTATCATTTTCTTTAAAAATCTCTGAATATGAATTCATTTTAATAATTATTTCTTCCTTTTGTTTATCATCGGCTTTGAGCCATATGTGTTGTATTAACTCAATAGAACAATCAAATTTCCAATTTATTCTATTATCAACAAGTGAATCAAGAAATCGTTTTTTTTTCAATTGTACTAATGATTCAAAACTTAATAAAATATGTTTCAATGATCCTAATAAGTTACCTTCATACAAATTAATTAAACCAAACAAAAAATATTCATCAGAAAAATTTTCATATTTGCTGTGTTTTGGGCCAAAAAAATGGTTATTATATTCAATCCTTTCTAATAAAGGTTTAAATTCTGGGTAATATTCTGGGTAATTGTAATTATTATTATTATTATTATCTTGAATTTGATTTGAAAAATAAATAATTAAAGACAATATATTCAAATTAAACTTATGATCTTTATTTTCATATGTATGAAGATTGCCTATTTTGTTTAAAAAATTTTTACGGGTCTTATTAAAAAAACCATCTTTTAAATTAGGAAGGTCATTGATATCAAGGCTTTTGTCTATATATAGTTTTTTATACATTTTCCAAGCTTCAATATAACGTCTTTTATGAAAAAGTTTATCTGCCTCATCAAAATCAATTTTTTTTTCGTTTTGATAATTGTTGCTATTATCATTTCTCAATTTTTCTTTATTTTCTTTTTCCTTTTGGTTTAATTCATTTTCTAATGATTTCTTTTTATTTTTATTTTTTTCTTTAATTGGTACTACTGTCTCAATTCTTTTTTTTATTTCATTAAGACATTCTTGATTATCACAACTGTTTAATTGTTCTTCGATTTTTAATAATTTTATCTCATTTTCTTTTGATAATATTTTATCATGAATATTTATTATCTGGTTTTTTATTTCTGTATTCACATTATCTTTATAAATATTTAACCTTTCTTTTATTTTTATTAAGCAGAATTCACTTTTACAGTCATGAATTGCATTTTTAATACTTTGTAAAGACGATAGATGCGTTTGTATTATTTCTCTTTTTCTATTTTCTTTTATTTCTTTTCTTTTTTCACTTATTGCCTTTTCAATATTAGCAACTTTGTTTTTAAATAATTCTTCTTGGCTTTCTTGGCTTTCTTTTAAATAACTCAGATTATCATTATTGGATTTTAAACATGATTCATTTAAACAATTAGGAACATTTGACAATATCTCTTTTAACTGATTTTCAATAAGTTTATTTTTTTTATTAGTAATTATTTGTTTAATTTGTATCATTTTATCTTTTAAGTCCATTTTAGCAATTTCATCTTCAAAATTGTAAATCTTTTTCAAATCATTGCAATTTGAAATTTTGTTAATAAGATCATCTAATTTAATTTGAGTAAGTTGCGTTGATTTATTATCTATTTTCATTTGTATATCTTCGATTTTTATTTTAACTGGTTCATCCTTAACTGAGCTTTCATCTATAAATCGATCTAAGTTTTTTCTCTGCGTTGTTAAACAGTTTTCATCTTTACATTTATCTATTTCATCATTAATTGTTAGTAAAAGTGATAGTTGTTTTTTACGTATTATATCATTTCTTTTGTTATTTATTGCATTATTAATATTAGTAACAATGTATTGAAGACTTTCACTGATATCATTTAATCCTCTTAGCTCATTAGTTTTAGTGTTTAAACATATTTCATCATGACATAATTTAACTTGCGATAATATATATTCTAATTTTTTTTTTAATAGCCTATTTGATTTATTAGTTATATTTTTTTTTATAGTGCTGATCTTGTTCAAAAGTTTTATATCATTATATTTACCTAAATCATTCAATAAGTTGTTTAAACATATCTGATCATTACAATCATTAACATTTTTATTAATAGATTCTATTTTTATTTCCATTCTCTTATTTTTGATTCTGCTTTTTACATCATTAATTTTATCATTTATCTCGTCTTTCATATTAATTTGTTTTAAATCATTTTCTATGGCTTCTATATCATTTATATTTTCGATATTATTAAGTCGAGAATCAATTGAAGAAACTTTATCCATTAAAGTTTTTATTTCTTTTACTTTTGCTAATTTACTTTCGATATCCCATATTTTATAAATCTTTGTATCAAGGTGGTCACAAGTTTTTAATACTTCAGGATTATTGATATTCTTAATAATGTTTTCTAAAATTTTAATCTGATTAGTCATTTTTTGATACTCAATATTTAAAACTTCTGAAAGATTGTTTTTATATTTTTCTAATTCTAATTGAATCTTTTTAATATTTTCCAATTTGTATAGGTCGCTTTGTTTTTCATTAATTGATTTAAATAATGAGTTTTTAATATCATAATATAGTTTAGTAGCAATGCGTTTTTTTACAACTTCTACATATAAAGTCTTATAATTTTCATAATTTTTATTGTGTTGGTCATAAAAACTTTCTAAGCCATTAATATCATTTATATTATAATATTTATTTGCTATTATTAATTCGTTATTTTTAGGGATTTTATAATCTAAACAACTATCATTTGCGTTATGCATTTCGAATTTGTTTATAAATTTCTCTAACTGGTTTTTTTTGTTTATAATAGTCTGAGGTATATCATACAAACCAGGTTTAATTTCTTCTAATACAATTGGCATTTCCTCTTCAAGACATACTTTTTCTTTCATACATCGAACATTTTCTATATTTTCACTGTTACTACCAGCTTCTTCTAAAAACTGAAGAGAATCATTATAACACTTACATTTATCTATTTTATTTAAACACTCATTTGCTTTTTTATAATATTTATTTAGCAAGCAATTCTTAACTTTTATATTATTTATTTCACTACTGAATTGGCAATTATATTCTTCTAATTTTTTTATTGTATTACAAATTATATAAACTTGATTTTGATTTTGATTTTTTGATAATTGAGTTTTTATTTGTTCAACTAATTTTTTAATTTCTTCTATTTTTGTAAATTTTTTGTTAATTTCTTCTATATTAAGTTTCCTTAATCCTTCTTTATAATATGAAAGTTTTATCTTCTTTTTATTATTAAAAACATTATTAAGATATGTATTATAAATTTGATTAATATGGTTTTTAATTATTGATTTATCATAATTATCTATTTCTGATTCATAATTATGATACCATTTCTTTAAAGCGTCTCTTTGAAAATCACTATTTTTATCTCTTTGAAGCAAGCATGCTTTAAGATAGTTTTCTTTAATCTCTTTTTTAAGTTGTCCTTTTTTGTCTTTTCTTTCATTTTTCAAACAATAATAATACATTTCAGTAGCTAATGCGTATTTTTCATTTTTAAAGCAAGAGTCCGCAATTTTTTTTGCTATGTTAATTAGTTTTCTTTCACTTTGCAATCCTAAAAAATTGTCATTGAGTATATTAATTGCTTCATTATAATTTCCTTCGCTTATTGCATTATAGATATTTTGTTTAGCTTGAAATAAATTTTCTGAACCAAATGCATTATAATAATGATAAAATAATATGAAACTAATTATAATAATTCGCAACAACATCAATTTTAATTAAACCTCCTTTATATTTTACAATTATTTTAAATTGTCAAAATTGATTGTCTCGTAAAAAGTCAAAAAAATGAGTTTTTTCTTTATATAAAATTTTGAAATTATTAATATTAATTTTTGAAAAAATAGACTTTTTACTTACCCTTATATTTAACTGTTTTTATTTAAAAATGCCATAATCTTTCATTAATTTTAATCGAATATTTTTTTGTTCTTCTTTTCGCATAAATTTTTTCATATTAAAATTAAATGTTTTATTTCTAGCATAATAATAATACATCTCAACTTCAACCAAATCTAATCCATAATTTTTACGTTCTTGAATATCCCTACATAATAAATGCAGATTATCCAAGGCTTTGTAAAAACTATCGTTTTTTAATTGAAGATCATTAAATGCTTTGTTAAAATTTTTCTTAAAAATAATATTTAACAAAATGCATTTCCATAATAAACGAGAAAAATTTATTACATCCCTTTCAAATTGTAAGTTTCGCTTCTTTTCATTAAAAAGATTACAAAGTTTTGTTGGGTGATTTAAACCAATTTCTTGATAAATTATTAAGTATCTATATGCATTTATTAAATTTTCTTCAATTACTACAGGAGTAATACTATCAATCATTAGCCAACTCAATAAATGAAATGGATATGGTGAGAAAGTCCATTGTGGTCTTATTTTAGCTGATACTCCTAATGATATATCTTGACGAAAAAGTGTAAGGAGATATTCTTTAATATTATTAATTTTATAGTTATTTTTATTAAGAAATAGTATATTTACAATTTCTTTTATCATTTCTTCATTCTTTTTAATAATTTCTTCATTTTTGTTAATCATTTCTTCATTTTTGTTAATCATTTCTTTATTTTGATTTCTATAATTATACGCTTCAAAAAAATAGTCTTTATACAAACGATATGGTTTATCATCTGAAAAATTACTGGCTAATTTAATATTGATTCTTTTGTTCATATTTTTTTTCATATTTATTTGTTCACATAAAGTTAGATAATGTGTTTCATGAAAAGGTGAAATCTCAAGATAAAAGATTCCGGGAGGTAATGCTGCCTGAATATTTCTCGAAACTTGTCCTTTATAATATACTGTTTCACGATATTCTTCGCATTTTTTATATATTTTATAAGTGTAACCTCTTGATAAGTTTGGAAGGTTAACAGTTAATACATTGACTGGTAATTTTATTACATAATTGTTATTCTGGTCATATTGTGACCAAAAATTGCTTGCTTTTACCTCATTTTTTTTGTTTACATTTTTCTTTATATTGATTTTATAATCTATTTCATCAGCACCCCCTATTGCAGTATTACAAAGAACTATTGAGAATTGTTCCGATCTATATGAATTAATATTTGTACGTCCATCACGATCAGTAGTTTCAGATTCAAAAGTAGCAGAATTGTTGTCGGAAATAATTTTTAACCTGTAACCAGGTGCAGGACTGTATGATTTAGATTTATTATTTTTATATTTAAGTTCTAATGAGAGGATTTGATCCCGGCATTTAAAGTCTTTATTCAAATATTGTTCTTCCAATACTGTATCAATAAAATGAAAATATTTTTTTACTAATCCAGAGCTATCATTTGAAAATAATGGATATCTATCATATTTATGATTATCCTTATTTCTTGTAACTGTTGCCATACAACGATAATCACTACCAGGAAATGCTTTAATATCACAAATGTACATATAATCTTCTGATGGTTTTTCATTGTAAGGTATTGAGTTAAAAAAATACTGAACATTTTTTCTACAATGACGAATATACCTCTTTCTTGAATAACCATCCTTGGAATTAACCTGTTTATAAATTTTGTTTATGAAATTTTCAGGAACATCAAAGTCAAAATTCACCAGTATTTTTATTTCTTGCGGCTTAGGTAAGAATCGACAGCTAAAACCTGCAGTTAATAAAATATCGTAAAAGGTTGATTCTATTTTTCCTATTTTATTTTTATTTATAGTTTTAAGTGTATAGTCACCCTCTAATTTTTCTGCCATTGAAAATGCAAGATAATATGCTAAATTTAAATTATATGTGCAATCTGAACTTTTTGTTCGTGGATTTTGAATGCATATTTTTAGAGCTTTTTCAAATTCATTATTGTTTTTAAAATTTATTTTTCTATTATTGCCAAGATAAATAGGAAATAATCTTATCCCTTGTCTGATTTTTGAAGTTAATCTAAAAGTATTCAATAAATCCTGATAATCATTTTTACAATAATTTTTGCAGGGTTCTGTTTCATCGTGATCAGCTAAAAAATCTGATATAACAATAATAATATCATTTTTATGTGCTTCTTTTATAGCTAGATCAACAGCTTGATATAAGAATGTGACTTTATCTTTATAATCCAAAATGTTTCTTAGGTCTGAATGCATATGTGAATAAGATATAAACTTAGTTACTTCAGGCTTTTTTGAGCCAATAGGTATCACTTTGACTGATTTAAGATTATTATTATGTTCTTTCCAAATATAACGACTTAAATGTTCAATTTTTGTTCGCAACAGATCAAATCGAGTGTTATTTCCGGAATTGTCAATTGCAAAAATAATATTTCGTTCATCATTAGCCATTACAAAATTTGTAAGTGGCACATAAAATATTAGAAAAAATAAGAATATGTATTTAATTTTCATTATTGTTTCCTTTAATACAATAATACCATCCATTATTTAACGAATTTCTGTTTATAATTATATTTTTTTTTTCTAAGCATTTATCAATATTTCTGGATATACAATATGGATAATAATTGCAAGAATCAATGTTATATATTCCGGGTTGTAATTCAATTTCTTCTTTATTCCATAATTTTTTTGAATATGGATGCTGCCATTTTTTTAATGGAAATGCACAATCTCCATTATTAGATGCAAATTTTTCTTCAACAATCAAACCTTTGTACATAACTATAATGCGTTTACAAAATTTACCAATAAAGTCAAGATCATGAGAAATTATCACACATGTAACACCTTTTAAGTATGACAAATATTTAAAGACTTTTTGTCTATTAATAGGATCAAGACCTCGAGTTAACTCATCAAGAATCAAGATTTTTGGTTCATCTTGTTCATTAATAGGGTAAAGTCCTAAAAAAGCTTTAACTAATAAAAATCGCCTGAGCATTCCCATACTCAATTCATCTATTGTAAATTTATCTATTGTATGAAATGAGAGGCCAATTTTTTCAAAATTGTCATACACCAGATCATTATCAAAATATCTTTTACGTTGAAGCCTCTTGATAATCGATGATATTGTTTCTTTTCTATTAATAGTGCCTAAGCTATCTTGAAAAACAACCTGAATATTTTTGTATTGACGATTATTCAGCTTTCGTAAGAGTATATGTTTGTTATTAGGATTTATATTAGTAATAAAAATCTCAGATGAATCACGAATTAAATAAGCAATTAGTCTTGCCAGGGTTGATTTTCCAGACCCTGTTTCGCCTACAATTCCAGTATGTTCATTTCTTTTTAATTTAAAACTCATATTACTTCGTTCCATATTTACTGCATACTTCATTGCATTTGAATATTTATATTTTATATTATTATTTGAATATAGGATTATATCGTCTTTCAATTTTGAATTAATTGAATTTTTTGCTTTCAAAGTACAATTGTACCATTCTTCAGGTATTTTATTTACTTCTGATATTTCGCAATTTTTTACTAATAATATTTTTGAAAACATATCCACATTCTTTATAATATCCACATCATGAGTGGCCATTAGAAGGCATGAATTTTTTTTTAATAAAGATCTATCAATAATAAGATTTTTTAATGTTTGACGACTACTTACATCTATATCAGAAAATGGTTCGTCCATGAAAATTAGCGCGGGATTTTGAATCAAAAGCGAAGCAAGGCTAACACGCTGACACATACCACCGCTTAAGTTTGACCTTTTGATACTTTTTAACAAGTAATAAAATTTGTCATCTTCAATTTTATCATTTGTAATAAGGGGTACTAATCCAACTTGATGACATACTTCAACAATCTTTTTTTGTAAATTTTTTTTATCAAAGCAGCATTCGCCGATTTGTCTGGCAATATTGCGATATGGATGCAAATGGTTGATTGCATCTTGATGAATCATAGTTGCATGTTTACCAAATATCTTTTTCACAATATTCTTATAATTTTTATAACTTGAAAATTCCATTGATTTATTATTTATATTAATTGTTCCATTTAACTTTACATGCTTTTTATCTAGTAATCCAGCAATGCATTTTAAAAAAATTGATTTTCCCGATCCAGATTTACCAATAATTAATATTTTTTTACCTGTTTGGATGTCAATTGTTTTTGGAATTGTTAAATTATCTTTTTTGTTTTTTCTATCAAAATTTATTGATATTTCATTAAAAGTTAAAGATAAATTGTGCAGCATTTATTAATCCCCAATAAATAGAACAAATCAAATAAGTATAAATAAAAAAAGTATAAATAAAAAAAATTAATATTCAATTAATTTAGCTGTTGACGCAAAAAGCAATATAAATTTTTGACATAATACGCAAAAACAAATGCAGCCAGAACTTAATAGTAGAAATTCGTTTCTTATACTAATTACAATGTCATTTAATATAATTAAATTTTCTTCAACAAGTTTAATAGATTTTCCCAAACATGTAGATATGTTAGGTTCTCCAAAATCAATTGATAAGATAAAATTCATACATGTATCAATCATCAATGCCATTGCCAAAAAAAAGAAAAAACCTGATAATAAAACCGGCCAACTGGCAATAGTAAGTCTTGAAATAATTAACCATTCTGGTATTGCAAACATTCGTTCACCATCTATTATATTTTTGTTTTTTATATCTCTAACTAAAGCAGCTATCGGTCGATAAATAACAGGAATCATTACAATAGCCATTGAGCCATACCAGGCTATTGAATTCAAATAGATATTATAAAAATAAAATAGAATTAATATGATCGGTATCCCTTCTATCATGTGAGGTACTATATTTAAAAATTTATAATATTCATAATATTCTGAAACAAGGGCAATTAATAGACTTAAAAAAATTGATAAAATTGCAAAAG
>Ga0272440_1001890_pt1 | contig 16708 bp, 3 predicted proteins | sample SSMMMBAug17_FD_192440 | JGI IMG/M metagenome (GOLD analysis project Ga0272440, IMG submission 192440) | Marine sediment archaeal communities from Little Sippewissett salt marsh, Falmouth, MA, United States - SSM-MMB-Aug17 | ecosystem: Environmental > Aquatic > Marine > Wetlands > Sediment ... | reverse complement strand
CGCACTTTATTCAGCAGGTAGGGTACGAGTAACAGATTATTCGGTTATGTCATGAATTTAATTTCAAGCATAACAAATATTTATACAACTTCGAGTCGCACAACAACCAAATAACCGGCAGTGCAAAGCAATGTGAAGCGAAGCGGAACATTGTTTTGCACTGTCCGGTTGATTGCCTGGTTATTATGGATTAGCAAGTTAATTTTGATGACATTACAGGTGTAATAGCTTTTTGGTCTTTGGTTTATATCCAAAAAAAAGCCAATTTCATGGTTGTTCAGAGTTTTGCTATACGCATTTTGGTTGATGTCTGACCTTTAAACTGTTGCGTAAATGCTCAGCACTTGACCCAACATATTCTATTTCTTTTCAAACCAATCACCAACCTGCGAATTAAGTAAGGAAAAACTACTTGAAATTTTTTTTAATTTTTTAGGAATAAGATTCTCAGCGCAATACTGACAAAAATCTTTTTTCAAGTTCATTTGAAGTCTTTTTCTTTCATCAGCACATAAATCTTTTAGTTGTTTGCCTGGTTTATTTGGCGCATAATATCGTTTGGCTATTTCACTTTTCTGTTTGGCGAAAATTGGGAGATTTTTTTCATTTTCATATTTTTTACTGTCACATATCAATAAAAACCAGCTTTCAATCATTTGTACAGGAACAGCTATTGCTCCACTTATTGACCATGACTTTCTGTCAGTCCCCAATATTTGTTTTGCAAGGTTTTCAATTTCACAGTAACGACACTTTTTAACTTGCTCTTTTTTGGAAAGTTTATTGACGAATTCTTGGACTTCATGGTTTGGATGGGTTGGGCTTCTATCATTATCCAGTGCAATTAGAAAGAATGTATTTTCTACAGAGCCCGAAAAATTTATATCTCTTAACAGCAAAGGGAGATGTTTTCTGACTTTGGATATACCGCCACCCTTACGAATTTTTCTGGGAATTAATTCAAAATGCTCACCTGTAATTTTCTCAACACAGCCTTTATAAAAAGCATCGTCACTTTCATCTTCTGATAGAATATATAAATAATTCATCTGCTATTACACTCCTTCATGTGGAACACCACCGATATAACCTGAATACCATAATTCACCCAGTGCTTCTTCTCCTGGTTGAAGATGAAACAGTCTTTCTTTTAAACTTGTAAACAATGTTTTGCCTTCTCTTTTTTCTGAAATAATTATTGCATCTTCATTATCCTTAAATTGATCGACTAAATAAGGATTATGTGTTGTAGCAATTATTTGTGGCATATTATCTCTATTTGCCATGTTAAAACAAAGCTCAACTATTTTTCCAAATAATCGGGGATGCAGTCCCCTGTCAATTTCTTCAATACAAATGAGTGAAGGTGGCCTTTCTTGAAATACTATAGTGATAAGAATAAGCGCAAGTTTGACACCATCAGAAAGTTGGCTGACTGGAATAGGCGTAGAAATAAATTTTTCTCTAACCTGTAGTTGTTTAACATTTTTATTTGGCAAAAAACTTAGTTTTTCAATTTCTGATATAAATTGGCTTAGGGTGTATTCTATCTTATCAAACAAATCTTCTCTGTCGCCTGTTTTTAAAGCGTCCAGTACCTGTACAACTCCTGACCCATCCTCTAGGACAACTGGATTTGGAACCAAATCTTCTTGACGACCTGCATTTTCAGGATCAAGGGAAAATATAGATACATTTCTCAATGTGGATATTAAAGGGTGCTGTTTATACCAGTTATTTTTTTTAAGTTCATCAAAATCAATGATATCTGATTCGTTGTCTAATTCAAAATAGAAATGCAATGGTTCTGGATGTTCATCTTCTTGTTGGTGTATAAGTTTCAATATCCTTTCATTTTCATCTGTAAATATGAATTCTTGTTCTGATGATTTATAATTAATGTGTTTCGGAAAAATTGATGGTCTGTCATTCAACTCGTCAGAAACTGCTTTTAAGAATTGCAAAAAATTTGATTTACCCGTTCCATTTGCTCCAATAAGCAATGTAAATGGAGATAAATGAAGTGATGTATCAAGAATAGATTTGAAATTGTTGATGTTTATTTTTTTTATCATGATATATTTACCTTATATATTAATTCTTTTATTGTAACATCTTTTGTAATAACCGGATTGATTCAGAATGTTCAATTATACACACTTTGGTAGTTATCAGATATTATATAACTAATTGTGTGGCTGCTCAGTATTTGAGGCCACACAATTGGTTGAATATTAAATAGTTAGGCTATGTTGCGTGGCTTAACGATGGTTAGCCGCCACGCATTTGGGCGAAAAACAGATCTTGATTGAAAGGTTGATAAATTATAATCTTAAATCTCTGAGACTTAATAAGATATCCATTCCATTACCGATGATACTTACCATATTATTATTCTGACACCTCTTGAATAATTAAAATAGCATCGTTTAAATAAATATTATTATTGTTTATACTTGATACCTTATAAACAGTGTCCTCAATCGTAATATCAACACAAATTTGAAGAGCAATTATCGCATCCTTAATATTAACTATACTGTCTCCATTTAAATCTCCTTTTTTAAGCTTTGATTCAGAGTTATTGGGATTTGTGCCTAAAATAAATTCTTCCAAATTTGTTAGCCCATCTTGATCCAAATCCTCTGATGCATTTATTTTCAATGGATCAAGATTATTGTCTATTTCCCATTTATCTGGCATCTTATCTCTATCTGAATCTTTCAGAAAAGGATTTGTGTTAAACTGACTTTCATCAAGATTAGTAAGTCCATCTTGATCCTGATCAATTTGGGCATCATTAGGATTAAATGGATCCAATCCATATGACCACTCATAATCATTTGACATACCATCATTATCTTTATCTGCATTTAGCCAAGGTTCAAAGATTACGTGATCACTAACTTTGTTACCTTCTCCATTTGGGTTAAGTGCAGGGTGATACGGGCCAGAATCATATCCCCAGCTTATATAACGTGCATCAATCTCTTCTTTGGATGAATATATCCCGCCCCCATTCTTAATGATTGAATTGTTACTAAATGTAATTTCTTGATTAGCTTGAGAATAAATGCCATAAGATTCAACATTCTTTATTACTGAATTTGTAAGAATTGGTAAAGCATTATCAAAAATCCAAATTCCAACTGAATAGTCGTTGCTTACATTTTTAATATTTTTTATTATTATATGATCCAATATAGGTGAACTATAGACATATAATGCAGCTCTATTGATTACAGCACCTGAAGAGTCTGCTATTCCACCTGAATATTCAATTGTTACATATTTCATTATTCCATTACTCCCATTAAGAAACTGAATATATCCCCAATCCCCACCTTTTGGTTCAGCTTTAGGTGATGTAAAAACAATTCTATCACTTTCGCCATTTGCTTCTGCTTTTAAAGTACCACTAATATTCAAATAAGCATTTCCATCAGAGCCATAGATTGTTACGCCGGGGTTAATTGTTAATGATGCATCAGCTGCAACAGTGACATTATTAAGTATTTTCATATTATCATCCCAAACCATATCATTCGTAATTGTTCCTTTAATAAGTGCGGATTCATTATGACCACTTCCTGAAAAATCGTTTCCACTGATAAAAGGTGTGTTATTATCTAACAAAATATTTATAGCTCCACTTGATGCATTAATGATGGAATTAAGTATTTGATAATTGCCTTTGGCTGAAGTTACGCCTGAACCAGGAACAGCATAGATACCATAAGATTCAATATTATCTAACTTACAGTTTTTAATTATTGGTGCCCCATCAGAAGCAATCCAAATTCCAACAGAGTAATCATTACTGGTATTCCCGATATTTCTAATGGTGACACGATCTAAAACAGGTGAACTATAAATAAATAACGCAGCTCGATTAATTATTGCACCTGTGGAATCAGCCCCTCCTCCTGCGTATTCGATTATTACATTTTTTAAGGAACCACTACTTCCTGCATTAAATTTGATATAATCCCAGTCACCTTTTTGTGGGGTATCTTTCTTTGATGTAAATAATATCTGATTATTCTGATCAGGTGCTTCGGCAATAAGTTGTCCTTTGATCAATAAACTTGATGATTGAGAATGTCCATAAATCATTACATTTGGCTTTATTGTTAAGGTTGCATCTTTATCCACAACAACTTGTCCATAAATTTGTATATCATTATCCCAAGTCATATTGCCTGTTATTGTACCTCTTACAAGGAAAGCATCATTATACTCACTTCCTGAGTAGTCATTATTGCTTATTATTGGGTTATTACCATTTAAGTGAAGATATAATGGAGATTGATTTGTATTTATTGTTGAATTTATAATTTGATAATCCCCTATAGCAGTTGATTCTGCATAAATACCATAAGATTCAATATCTGTAATTAATGAGTTCGTAATAACAGGTGCTGCATTTTTTAAAATCCAGACACCTACAGAGTAATCGTTACTTATATTTTTTATATTGTTGATTGTTACATGATCCAGTATTGGTGAACTATAGATATACAGCGCAGCTCGATTTATTATTGTACCATTAGAATCAGCTACTCCTCCAGCATATTCAATTGTTACATATTTCATTATGCCAGCACTACCCTCTAGAAATTGAATATAACTCCAATCACCTCCTTTGGGCTCTGTTTCATCAGATGTAAAGATAATCCTTTCATCTTCTCCATTTGCTTCTGCATTTAGAGTTCCACTAATATTCAAATATGCATTTCCATCAGAGCCATAGATTTTTACACCGGGATTAATTGTCAATGTTGCACCAGCTGCAACGCTGACATTATTGAGTATTTTCATGTCATCATCCCAAATCATATCACCTGTAATAACGCCTTTAATAAGTGCTGATTCCGTATGACCACTTCCAGAAAAATCGTTTCCACTAATAAAAGGGGTGTTATTATCTAACAAGATATTTATAGCTCCACCTGATGCGTTAATTTTGGAGTTTAGAATTTGATAATTGCCTTTAGCTGAAGGTACGCCTGAACCAGAAACAGCATAAATTCCATAAGATTCAATCTTATCTATCGTACAGTTTTTAATCGTTGGTTCGCCCTCAGAACCAATCCAAATACCAACAGAATAATCATTAGTGACATTGCCGATATTTTTTATAGTTACATGGTCTATTATGGGAGAGCTATAGATAAGTAATGCGGCTCTGTTTATAACAGAACCTGTAGAATCAGCAGCGCCGCCTGCATATTCGATAATTACATTCTTCATTATTCCAGTACTGTTATTGTTAAAATGTATATACCCCCAATCGCCAGCATTTGGTTGCGTTTTAGCTGATGTAAAAACAATTTTCTCATCTTCTTCATTTGCTTCAGCAGTTAGATTTCCAAAAATATTCAAGTATGCATTACCATCAGAACCATAGATTTTTACGCCAGGTGTAATTGTCAAGGATGCTCCAGCTGCAACAGTCACATTATTAAGTATCTTCATATCATCATCCCATCTCATATCATTTGTAATCACTCCTTTGATAAGAGCTGATTCATTATGCCCGCTTCCTGAAAAATCGTTACCACTGATAATGGGAGTATTCGTATCTAATAATATATTAATAGCCCCCACTGATGCGTTAATTTTGGAGTTTAGAATTTGATAGTTACCTTTAGCTGAAAGTACACCTGAACCAGGAACAGCATAGATTCCATAAGATTCTATATTATCTATCGTACAATTTTTGATTATTGGTGCACCATCCGCAACAATCCAAATACCAACTGAATAGTCATTACTGGTATTCCCGATATTTCTAATGGTGACATGATCTAAAACAGGTGAACTATAAATAAATAATGCCGCTCGATTAATTATTGCACCTGTGGAATCAGCCCCTCCTCCAGCATATTCTATTGTTACATTTCTTAAGGATCCACTGCTTCCTTCATTGAATTTGATATAATCCCAGTCACCTTTTTGTGGGGTTTCTCTCTTTGATGTAAATAATATCTGATTATTCTGATCAGGGGCTTCGGCAATAAGTTGCCCATTTATCAACAAACTTGATGATTGAGAATGTCCAGAAATCGTTACATTTGGTTTTATTGTTAAGGTTGCATCTTTATCCACAATAACTTGTCCATAAAGTTGAATATCATTATCCCAGGTCATATTACCTGATATTGTTCCTCTTACAAGGAATGCGCTATTATTTCCACTTCCTGAATAGACATTATCTCTTATAATGGGATTATTGCTACTTATATGAAGATTTAATGGAGATTGAATTGTATTTATAGTTGAATTAATAATTTGATAATCCCCTACAGCAGTTGATTCTGCATAAATACCATAGGATTCTATATCTTTAATTAATGCATTTGTAATAACAGGAACTGCATTTTCCAAAATCCAAACCCCTACAGAATAATCATTGCTGACATTTTTAACATTTTGTATTGTAACATGATCCAATTTAGGTGAGCTATAAATATATAAAGCTGCACGATTGATTATTGTACCAGAAGAATCAGCTGTTCCACCTGCATATTCGATTGTCACATATTTCATTATACCTGCACTTCCTTCAAGAAATTGAATATATCCCCAATCCCCACCTTTTGGCTCTGCTTCATCAGATGTAAAAATAATTCTTTCATTTTCGCCATCTGCTTCTGCTTTCAGAGTACCACTAATGTTCAGGTATGTACTACCATCAGAGGCATAGATTTTTACACCGGGGTTAATTGTTAATGTCGCACCCGATGCAACGCTTACATTATTGAGTATTTTCATGTCATCATCCCATATCATATCACCTGTGATGACTCCTTTAATAAGTGCTGATTCGTTATGACCACTTCCAGAGAAATCGTTACCACTAATAATAGGAGTATTATTATCTAACGATATATATATAGCTCCGCTTGATGCGTTTATTTTGGAGTTTAGAATTTGGTAGTTGCCTTTAGCTGAAGGTACTCCTGAACCAGAAACGGCATAAATTCCATAAGTTTCAATGTTATCTAACGTACAATTTTTAATTATTGGTGCACCATCAGAAGCAATCCAGATACCAACTGAATAGTCATTGCTTGTATTACCTATATATCTTATGTTTACATTATCTATGATTGGTGAGCTATAAATATATAATGCTGATCTATTTATGGCATAACCTGAAGTATCAGCTATTCCTCCTGCATATTCAATAATTACGTTTTTCATTATACCACTACTACTATCATCAAAATTTATATATCCCCAATCTCCAGCATTTGGTTGTTCTTTTGATGATGTAAAAACAATTTTTTCATCTTCTTCATTTGCTTCTGCTTTTAGAGACCCACTAATGTTCAAATATGCATTACCATCAGAACCATAGATTTTTACTCCGGGATTAATTGTTAATAACGCGCCTGAAGCAACACTAACATTATTCAGTATTTTCATATCATCATCCCAAATCATATCACCTGTGATAACTCCTTTAATAAGTGCTGATTCATTATGACCACTTCCTGAGAAATCGTTTCCACTAATAATAGGAGTATTATTATCTAATACGATATATATAGCTCCGCTTGATGCTTTAATTTTGGAATTTAGAATTTGATAGTTGCCTTTAGCTGAAGGTACTCCTGAGCCAGAAACTGCGTAGATACCATAAGTTTCAATATTATCTATTGTACAATTTTTAATGATTGGTGCGCCATCAGAAGCAATCCAAATACCAACAGAATAGTCATTACTGGTATTACCTATATTTCTTATGGTTACATTATCTAAAATTGGTGAGCTATAGATATATAATGCAGATCTATTAATGACATACCCTGAAGAATCTGCTATTCCTCCTGCATATTCAATAATTACGTTCTTCATTATACCACTACTATTATTATCAAAATTTATATAACCCCAATCACCACCATTTGGTTCTTCTTTTGATGATGTAAAAACAATTTTTTCATCTTCTTCATTTGATTCTGCGTTTAACGTTCCACTAATGTTCAAATATGCATTACCATCAGAACCATAAATTTTTACACCGGGATTAATTGTTAATGTCGCACCTGATGCAACACTGACATTGTTGAGTATTTTCATATCATCATCCCAAATCATATCACTTGTAATGACTCCTTTAATAAGTGCTGATTCATTATGAGAACTTCCAGAAAAATCATTTCCGCTGATAAATGGCGTATTCTTATCTAACAAGATATTGATAGCACCACCTGATGCGCTAATTTTAGAGTTTAGAATTTGATAGTTTCCTGTAGCCGAAGAGACTCCCGCGCCAGGAACAGCATATATTCCATAAGATTCAATGTTATCTATCGTACAGTTTTTAATCGTTGGTGCGCCCTCAGAACCAATCCAAATCCCAACTGAATAATCATTACTGGTATTGCCGATATTTCTTATGGTTACATGGTTTAAAACAGGAGAGCTAAAAATGTATAATGCTGCTCTATTTATTGCATAACCTGAAGAATCTGCTCCACCACCTGCATATTCGATTGTTACATATTTTAAAGATCCTGTACTCTCAGTATTAAACTGGATAAAATCCCAGTCACCTTTTTGTGGAGTACTTTTTATTGATGTAAAAATTATTTGATTATACTGATCAGGGGCTTCAGCAATAAGTTGTCCATTTATTAGTAATCTTGATGATTGTGAATGTCCATAGATCGTTACATTTGGTTGTATAGTTAATGTTGCGTTTTTGTCCACAACAACTTGTCCATAGATTTTTATATCATTATCCCAAGTCATATTACCTGTTATTGTACCTCTTACAAGGAAAGCATCATTTTTTCCATAACCTAAATATTCATTCTCTTTTATTATAGGAGTGTTACCATTTAAATTAAGATATAATGGAGATTGAACTGTATCAATTGTTGACCCTATTATTTGATAATTACCAATGGCACTTGATTCAGCATAAATACCATAGGATTCTATATCTTTAATCAATGAGTTCTTAATTACAGGCGTTGCATTTTTTAAAATCCAAATACCTACAGCGTAGTCATTACTAACATTTTTAATATTTTTTATTGTTACATGATTCAACTTTGGAGAACTATAAATATATAGTGCAGCTCGATTGATTATTGTACCAGAAGAATCAGCTACTCCTCCTGCATATTCGATTGTTACATATTTCATTTTACCAGCACTACCCTCAAGAAATTGAATATAGCCCCAATCTCCCCCTTTTGGCTCTGCTTCATCAGATGTAAAAATGATTCTTTCATTTTCTCTATTTGCTTCTGCGTTAAGGGTTCCACTAATATTCAGATATGCATTTCCATCAGAAACATATATTGTTACGCCGGGATTAATTGTCAATGTCGCACCAGATGCAACGCTGACATTATTGAGTATTTTCATATCATCATCCCAAATCATATCACCTGTAACAACCCCTTTAATAAGTGCTGATTCATTATGACCACTTCCTGAAAAGTCGTTACCACTAATAATAGGAGTATTATTATCTAACAAGATATATATTGCTCCACTTGATGCGTTAATTTTGGAGTTTAGAATTTGATAGTTACCTTTAGCTGAAGCAACTCCCACGCCCGGTACAGCATAGATTCCATAAGATTCAATATTATCTATTGTACTATTTTTTATTATGGGAGCGCCATCTGAACCTATCCAAATACCAACAGCATAGTCATTACTGGTATTGCCAATATTTCTTATGGTTACATTATCCAGTACTGGTGAACTGTAGATATATAAGGCTGCTCTATTTACAACATAGCCTGAAGAATCAGCTGTTCCACCTGCATATTCGACTGTTACATGCTTTAAAAAGCCAGTACTTCCATGATTAAAATGAATATAGTCCCAATCGCCCTTATTTTTTACGCTACTTCCAGTTTTCCCACCAAGACTACTGTTATTAACTGATGTAATAATAATAGGTTGATCTTGATTCCCATCTGCGTTAAGGCATCCATTAATAATTATATTTTTATTTCTTGAGACTTTAATAATTGTCCCTTTTTCAAGTGTTAATGTAATACCGCTTGGAATTGTTAAGTTTTGTTGTAAAAAATGAGGGTTATTTTCAGGTTTTAGTGATAAATTTTCTTGTAATGTACCACCAAGTTTTGTCCTTAATTCTATATTTATTCCATTCCCATATTCAATATAAGTGTTATAAACCTTGTTAATTTCATCGTAAACAGTATATTTATGATATGCATACACATTATAGTGGTAATCTTTTTCAATCTCCAAGTTATTATCTGTAAAATTTTTTCCATTACCATTATAAATGATACCATTTTCACCAGTGGAATATGCAGTGTTGTCAATTGGATGCCAGTCACCTTTAACTACAAGATATTTATTATAATTTGAATTTTTGGGTGCGATCCATGTTAACGTAGCACTATTATATGTTGTTGAGCCATGTAATGAACCTATTGTTGTATATGTTGCCTCAAGTTCAGGTGGTATTTGAATCGACATAGAAACGCCACCAGAATAGTTATGGTTATTGTCGTAAGCAAATACCATATAATAATACATTTTTCCTCGCTCTATGGATACATCAACACTTGAAGATCCAGAAAAGTCATAAATTACATCTATTCTTTCTGAAATATTGCCATAATATAGTTCATTATTTGTTGGTAACCAATTAATAGGTTCTTCTGATCTAACGATTAAAATATTAGACAAATCTAAATCTTGAGGTTTTGTCCAATCCAGGTAAACAGTGTTATTTCTATAAGTCAGATTTAGACCAGTAATATCATTGGGTGGTTCCAAATCTTCAACCGGAGTAACAACAACATCAAAAAGACCATAACTAACTTTACCTCTACCATCTCCTCTTTCTACTCTAATAGTAAATGTCGTTTCCTCTGTAATATCAGGAGGTGTCCAAGTCATATTTGAAAAAGTATCATGGTCTGTCGTTGAAAAGTTTCCACCTGTAGTATTCCAGAAGTAGAACATTTCATCACCATCTTGATCAAATTTTTCACCATTTAATGTGATTGTATCATTTTCTGTTATAATTTTGTTTTCAAATTGTATTTCATCGGGTGGATTGGAATTTTCATTATCATAGATCTGCTCATACAGTCTTCCAAGTGTTGATGAATATGAAACAAAACGGCGTGTTGATCTTTTCCTGCTGATTTCACCAATCAAGGTCTTTGGGCCTGTACCTTTCAAATTCATCAAATTAGCGATAATTTTAGAGATTTCTGCTCTGGTAATAAACATTGTCTTATCAGATACTTTTCCAAAATTACCATTGTCGTATCCACTTGCAATTCGTACACCTTTATTATCATCCATCCAGTCAACTGTAACATTGGCAAACCAGTTAACATATTTATAAGCCCAAAAATCTGAAGGTACATCTGGGAAACTTAATAAGTTTTCGTCTGATACATTAATATCATCTTCATCTCCCTCAAAAATATTATAAATAATCTTGGCAGCTTCATATCTATCAACCGGATCATTTGGACAAAAACAATTTTCATTACATGAATCATCAAGGCATCCATCTTCCTTTCCATGTACATAATCATTTTGTTTTGCGTCAGCTAAATATTTATACAGCCAATCTTCTGATTTGACATCATTAAAATCCGGATCTGGAGCATCTGGATCAGGGGTTTTCTTAGCTCCTTTATAACACATCTTCATTAGCTCACCACGTGTAACGTTATTTTGTTCTCCAAAAGTGCCATCTTTGTAACCCTGAACAACACTCTCTCTTGCAACGTATTCAATATATTTTTTTGCCCAATCATTTTTTAGATCACTGAATTTGTGAGGGACGACAAATGCTTCATCTTTTATTTTATCGTAAATGATATAACCATTTTCAAATCGCTGGTGGATAATACTATTGTATTGTTGTTGCTCTTCAATTGGAGCACCTATAAAAATTTTAGTGTCAGAAGAATCATTACGAGTGTATTCAGAATATATTCTACCATGGACGAGAAAAACCTTTTCCTTATTCGTATTTAACATAAGTAGAGATCTATAATTAACATTTACATAAAGCTGTTGCCATACATCGTCTGAGTAATTTACATAAGATTTGTTATTTTCGTCATAATAAAATGGAGTACCAATACCATTTGAGCCATTCAATTGATAATCGTCAAAATACCATTTCACAAAAGCACCTCTGTACTTAGACTCTTGAATCATATGCTCACCTTTAAATGCTCCAACATAAAGGGCATCTTTAGAAATAGTCTTCAGATAGTCAACTCCATCACTAACAGACCACCCAACCTTTTCATTTCCATATCCATCTTTTCCCCAATATATCTCATACCAAAAAGTTTCTTGCCCATCTGATTCTCTTGAAACAGGACCTTTGATAACCATCCCTTCTGTACCTGATGTATGGGACCTATCGTATTTTAATGAACCACTAACAGGCGCTGCTAAAATATCTACTCCCATTGCTGAATATATGATTTCACCACTTGCAGGGATATCTTTAACTAAAATATCAGGTGGAAGAATGTCTATTGTCTCTCCAATTTTTGCCTGGAATGGAACACTGGTATAGCTTACATATTCCTTTTTGCTCACTCTGATGAAATGATTGACTTCAGATTCAATATCATAAAATGAAAAAGCTCCATTTTTATCTGTTTGTGCAGTATCTAAGGGTATTGTTGCGCCTTCTTCAAAAAGTTCTACAGTCGCCCCTACTATAGGTTGACTGTTCTCATTTTTAACAGATGAACTGACAAACGCATGCGTTTCTTTCCAAAATAATAAATATAGACTGGCTACATGCTCAATGATAGCTGGTTGAATAACTGGTGCATAATAATGATATGAATTATAATCTTTCATATCATTATTATCATCACCATGATTTTTGATAATATCACCATCATCATCACCGGATGGAAAATCATCAGTCAATTCTGCCATTGAATAGAATAGTCTGAATAAATCTGATCTGCTTAGCCATTGTTCTTTAATATCTGCAATATTTATAATATTTTCAGAATCTAATAGGCTTCTAAATTCACGGAATGAATTGTTTATTTGAGGGTCTGTAACTTTTAACGCATCAAGTGATTTGATAACTAATGGCATATCTTCTGATAAATAGTTTGTTGGGTTATTTCTGATTTCAAGAGCTGATATAGAGTTTTCATCTGTGGCCAATACTTTTTTCAATGTATCAGCATGCCATGTTAAATAAATACTTCTACCTTTTGGATATTCCTCTCTGTTTTTAATTTCATCATTAACAAGCACTTTTCCCATAGTATCCTCATATGGTGCTGAAGAAGGATGTGCGTCATTGTGGACATGTGGTGGACATCCCATATCTTCAAGTAAATGAACCACCCTGCCTAAATAATAATACGCCTTGTCTTTATTTCCTTTTTTATACTGATCTATGGCAAAAGCCCAAAAATCATTCGATACAGTCCATGCACTGTGTTTAGTAGCAACAAGACCATCATTGAAAGCTCCTTCATGATATGAGTCAACTTCCCAAAAATGATGATAAAAATTGCTGGCATCCACAAAAAAGCCCATATAATGGGAATGGTTTCTGGCAACATCATAAATATCTTCTTCATGAGAACCTTCAATTATGTCATCATTACCCAAATTAATGGATTGAAACTTTGAATCAGTCATAGATCCCCATATACCTGTTTCATTATTTTCAGCACCTTCATAAGCATCTTCAGATGAATAGCTTTCACCTGTTGATAACCATGAATCAGGTAGCTTAACTTTAAAAACATCTTCAATAAATATCTCATATGCGTAATCTCGTGCACCTTCCATTTGCATCGTATTGTAATAAATGGAAAAAGGAAAATCTCTGCAATAATCTGATAGAAAGTAACCAGGTGCGGCATCTTCTCTTATTTTTCCAGTATACGTCAAATTGACAGAACCCATTTCTTTATCTGCATAAGCAACATAACCTGGTATACTGGGTGATTCTAAATTATTTAAAAAACCATTTTTTTTGTTTAAATAATAACGTCTCAGCTTTTTACCACATTCATGAAGAATGCGTTCACCAATATGATCATCAAATTCTTCAAACATTTTCTTTGAGCCAGAAAAAACAATGGTATAATTTTCTGGTGAATAAGTTGGTGTTTCTGAAACAGGTGTGACTGTTTGCTTAACATTCTCCACTGTCATTTCTTCAGATGAACCCGATGAGAAGGAAAGAACTCTTGCCCTTTTTCTAGAAGCATCCATATATCGTCGAATAAGTTCCCACGCCTCGCCTGCAATAAATTCATGAACTTGATATTCAACTTCGGATTTGTGTTGAACAAAAATCAATTGATCTTTTTGAGTGATATCAATAGTTTTGGAAAACGCTTTATTATTAGAGGGATAAGCATCATCTTTACAAAAAACTTCTACATCAAATTGAACATTGCCATTGTTTTTATCAGGTATCCATTCTAAGAAAATGTCTTTGACACCTGATATCATCAATTGTTGTTCATAAAGAACTTTGGTTTGATTTTTTTGTGTTTGCTTAAACACAAGTTTGCAGTTTTCACTGGTATATGTGCCGACATTTACAATATGTGCGACTAACATAACTGGCTGACCAATATTTAAAACTGATGTTTCAATATCTACACTTCTGACTGTAACATCATGAAATTGTGCTAACTCATTTGAAAATGCCGCATATGCATTGATTTTTCCATTACCATAAATAGGATCTCTGCCATTATCCCCCAAATCTTCGGCTGTTTGTGCAATTCGTTGCCTGACATATATATTGGAAACATCAGGATATTCTGACACAAGCATTGCAGCCAGAGCGGACACAATTGCGGCTGACGCTGATGTGCCACCAGAAAGAATATAGGAATCCTTTAGTCCTGTAGAAAGGATTTTTTCTCCTGGTGCACAAACATCAATATATCCCCCTTTATTGGATTCTGGCCATATTTTGCCATCCTGGCCCAAAGCTGAAACAGCAATTACATCTGGATAGGCTGCGGGATACATTGCCTTTTTAATTCCTTCATTTCCTGATGCTGAAACAACAACACATCCTTTTTCAAGGGCATAATTGATAGCATCTCTGAGAAGGCTTGAAAAAGCATATGAACCAATGCTCAAGTTAATAATTTTTGATTGATGATCAGCAGCCCAAATAATACCTGATGCTGTATCCTCATAAGTCCCCTGACCTGTTTCACCTAAAACTTTTATAGGTATAATTCGTGCTAGATCATTCAAACCTTTTACCCCAATTGAATTTTCAGAAGCAGCAATAATTCCAGCAACAAAAGTTCCATGTCCATAATCATCTGAAGCATCCGCATCATTGTTATAAAAATCATATCCATTAAGCACTTTGTTTTTCAGATCAGGGTGAAAAGCATTGACGCCAGAGTCAATGATCGCAATTACTATCTCATTTTTATTTCGTAACAGAGGCCATGCCTGATCAAATTTAGTTTCAGGAATATGCCATTGATAAGATTGATTGTCAGTTGACATAGAATTAATTAAGTAATTCGGTTCTGAGATGGTAAATTCAGGATTATTTCGAATGATAGGGATAATATCATTTAATGATAGGCCATCACGAATTTTGGCCTTAATATATCCAATTTTTTCTAACCATTTTGATGGCATAATTTCCAGATGATATTTTGTTAATGCTGAATTAATTTGATTTTTATTTAGATGTGGGCACGCTTTTAATATTATTTCATTTTTAATGCATTGAACATTGTATTGATAATTTGGATGGCGGTAGATATTTTCAATGTCTTTGCCCTTTATACTGTTTGCTTTTTTTGATGATAATCCATGTTTTATTCGGAAATAATTGTTTTTGAAATCTTTTGAAGATATTCCTTTGGGTAAAATATAAACTATCATTTTTTGTTGTTTATATTCAATTGCATAATTCGTGTATCCCAAACTATTCAAAATTTTTCCAATTTTTTTTGGGGGGACATTTGAAACTTCTATAGTCACTTCATTTGACTTCATTTTTTGAATAAAAACAAATTCAATATCTGTTTTATTTTCTATTTCTTTGATAATATTATTTGATTGTGTCTGGAAGGCGTTAATAGAAATGAAGTGATCTTTATACTTAACATCGAGATGTTTTAATGCCATAGCATTATCCATAGTAGTCAACATAATAAAGCAAACTAACCAATAAATTTTTTTTCTCATTTTTTTCTCCTTATGATATTTTTTTTGAATATTGGGTATGTTTAAAAGCGTTTCCCCTGAAAAATCAGGGCCAATATTAACAGCAACTAAAAAATCATAACCAATTGATTTTATTGCATTCGAATTTTTAGTTACTTAGAAGACTAAAGAACATGGTGCCCTTCGGGCAAATTTTAGAATAGCCTAACTTTTAAATTGTTTTTAATATTTATTTATTACTTAAACTCAATACCATTTCGCAAAAGATATCCGTATTCGTCGAAGCACCTACCAGCTTGGTTGAGTGGCTGCTAAAAATCCATCTTTAGCTGTTTGTGTAACATATCGTGTTGGTACTCTGCAGCTTGCCCTTAATAGTAAACAATTTTAACATTTAAATATTTATTGAAATCATACGTTTTTTTTCCTACAATAATTCGTGAAAGCTCAGTTCAAAACAAATTTAAAAATTATTATATAAATCAAAAATAAAGTCAAACTTAAAATGTTA
>Ga0272440_1001889_pt1 | contig 16717 bp, 9 predicted proteins | sample SSMMMBAug17_FD_192440 | JGI IMG/M metagenome (GOLD analysis project Ga0272440, IMG submission 192440) | Marine sediment archaeal communities from Little Sippewissett salt marsh, Falmouth, MA, United States - SSM-MMB-Aug17 | ecosystem: Environmental > Aquatic > Marine > Wetlands > Sediment ... | reverse complement strand
GTTATGCTTGAGAGAGCCATAGCTATTGGTGTAGATGGATATCTCTTTAAACCGCTCAACAAAGATAAAAGTATAGAGCTGCTTTGTAAAACTGTAAACAATATCACTCTGCATACACAAAATAACCAGTACAAAACAAAGCTAGAGAGTTTAGTAGAAGAGAAGACACAAGAGCTCATAAATACATACACTATAGATCCCATTACAAAGCTCTACTCCTTAAACAAGCTCCAGCAAGATATACTCTCAAATCCATCATACAAAATAGCAATCTCTAAGATTCGCGGCTTTAAAGCTATAAATGATATATATGGTTATGACTCAGGAGATGCACTTCTTTTGCAAACTGCACAGATTTTACAAAAGAGTTTCTCTAGTGAGTTGGGAGAGGGTAATTACTCGCTCTATCGTGCGAGTGGAACACACTTTTTGGTTTTAGCAGATGTGGGAAGCGCAAAGCTCTATAGAGCACTTTTAAGAGCTGTAGAGAGTTTTGAGTCATCAGAGATACAGATTGCAGATGAGACACTTTTTGTTGAGATGGACGGTGCTGTTGTTGATGAGCGTTGTGAAACCTCACTCTCAAATGCAGACAAGGCACTTCGAGAGTCACAAGAGAAAAAAAGAGTCATACTTTATAGTAGAAATATTCATGAAGAAGAGGAGCGTAAAAATAAAATCAAGTGCAAAGAGCACCTCTCTGAAGCCATAAAAAACAGAAGAATTGTTCCCTACTACCAGCCCATAGTATGTAACCAAACTAACAAAGTACTCAAGTTTGAAGCACTCGCAAGACTACTTTTGCCAGATGGAGAGGTTGTCTCTCCGGCACTCTTTTTGCCAACAGCAAAAGAGAGTAAGCTCTATCACAATATTACCCATGCCATTATCTCTCAGGCATTTGAGGATTTTAAAGATTTGCCCTATGCGCTGAGTCTAAATATCTCTACTATAGATATTCACAACAAAAATACAAGGGAGTTCATCGCAAAAGCCCTAAAAAAGTTTCCGCAACCCAATAGAGTTGTGTTTGAGATTTTAGAGAGTGAGGAGATGCACTCCTACACAGAGCTTCAAGAGTTCATAAAGCAGATGCAGTCTTTGGGTGCTAAAGTAGCTATTGATGATTTTGGCTCAGGATACTCAAACTTTAGCTATCTCTCAAAACTCAACATCGATTATGTAAAAATTGATGGTTCACTCATTAGTGAACTGCCAGCTAGCTTTGCATCTAAGGCGATTGTAGAGATGCTCTCAAACTTTGCTACACAGATGGGCATTAAAACTATAGCTGAGTTTGTAAGTTCTGAGGAGATTAACGAGCTTGTCCTTACTTTAAAAATTGATGAGTCGCAAGGGTATCATTTTGCAAAGCCGCGTCCACTTAGTGAGGCTTTGGTAGCTCTATAGAGAAGCAGGTACCATCTTTTGTATTGGTGGCTTTAATGTCTCCTTGCAGATGGTCTTCTATAATCATTTTTGACATATAAAGTCCTAATCCTGTACCATTTTGCTCTTTTTTAGTTGTAAAGTAGGGCTCAAATATCTTTTTGGAAATGTTAGAGGAGATGCCCCCACCATTATCAATAACCTCAAGTACAACACTGTTTTGCGTTTCATATGTTTTAAGTGTTATGGTTGGTGCTTGAATCTCTCGCTCTAAAAGGGTGTCTTGTGCATTTTTGAGCAGGTTGAGTATGACTTGTGTGAGTTCACTCTTATAGACTGAGACTTTTACACTGTCTTTGAACTCCTCTTTGATACTTATACCATTTTTAGAGATGATAGCCTGAATAATAGTCAGTGCATTTGTAACACACTCATTGAGCAGCAGAGACTCTTTACTTTTGTTTTTGTGGAAAAAGTTTCTAAAGTCATCAATGGTTTGTGAGAGGTACTGTACCTGTGTATGCATAAGTCCAAGCTGCTCTTTAAGTTCACTCTCCTCAAGACTCTCTAACTCTAAGCCTATTTGAAGGGAGTCTATCCCGAGTCCAAGGGCAGTAAGCGGCTGTCTCCATTGATGGGCAATCATGCTTATCATCTCCCCCATCGCAGCGTGACGAGTCTGGCGTAGGAGCATCTCCTCTTTCTCTTCTCGCAGAGCAATCTCTTTTTGGAGTTTTTTCTCAAGTGTTTTGTTGGTGTTTGAGAGTTTGGATTCTGTAGATATCTTCAGCTCTAACTCTTGTGAGAGTTGTTTTGATATGCCAAGAAGCTCCTGTTCCAAAAGTTTTCTTTGCGTAATATCAGTATGAAACCCAGTCATGCGCAAAGCTTCTCCATCAGAGTTAAAGATTGCTTTTCCTCTGTCTAAAATCCACTTATACTCCCCATTTTTACAAAGAAGCCTATGCTCATTGATATAGTAATCACTTTTGCCCTCGAGATGTTTTTTTACATCTCTCATCGCTGCATCTAAATCATCCGGATGCACTCTTTTTGACCACTCTTCTAAATGTGCTGATATTTCTGAGTCTTCATACCCTAGCATGGCTTTCCATTGTGGTGAAAAGTAGACCTCGTTTGTCACAATATCCCAGTTCCAAAGCCCATCTTGCGTGGAGTCGATTGCCAGCTCTTTGGAGAGTTCAAGCTCTCCATATTTTGTATTCCAGTGTTTTATGTTAGAGCTTACTAGCAGATAGAGTTCATCATTTCTAAAAGGCTTATGCTTGTAGTAGACATTTTCATCAAGTTCATCAATCATCTCTTTGACTGAGTAGTCTGAGTAGGCACTTATGATGATGATGGAGATGTCCTTGTCGAGCTGACGAGTTCTCTTAGCTATCTCAAAGCCATGCATTCCAGGAAGGCGCATATCTATGATAGCAACAGGAAGCCGTCCATCATTTGCATAGAGAGCCTCAAGTGCCTCTAAGTAACTCTCTCCTGTCTCAAAAGTGTGCAGATCAAAATGCTCTTGTTTATCATGGACTGAGAACTCATCAAAGAAGCTGAGTTTGTTTTTTAGTGATGGGTTGAGTATCTCTTTGTAGAGCTCAAGTATCTCTACTTCATCATCAACGGCAAATATTTTTGTGTTGTTTATCATCTAAGCCCCTAGTGTAATCTCTATTGTAGCACCTTGGTTAATGCCCTCACTTTTAACACTTATGGTGCCATTTATTGAGTGTAAAAAGTTGTTAAAGGCATGAAGTCCGAGTCCATGACCCTCTTTTTTTGTCGTAAATCCAGCACTAAACATCTTTTTTACATGTTGTGCGTCTAGTCCAACTCCATTATCACTTACAGCTATGCGGACTCTACTCTCTTGTGATGCAACAACAATTTCAATAAGACCTGCGCCCTTTTGTGGACTCTCTTGAATTGATTCTATGGCATTTTTGAGTAAGTTGCTAATACCACTGTGAAACTGAAACTTGACACTCTGTATGTTTAGCTCCTTGGGAGTTTGTAGTTTTACCTCTATGCCTTTGGTAGCCAAATCTATATGGTAGTCCTCTAAGAGTGAGTTGAGCATCTCTACAATATTAAAACGCTGTTCATATTTTTGTAGCGTTGCGTGACTCTGGTTGAAGTCGTTTTGCTGATGACGTATGGTTTGGGTTGCATACTCGGTTGTCTGTAAAATCGAGTCACTAATATCTTTAAGCTCCTCTACGACATTTTCACTTAGTGCCTTATCAAACTCACTAACATAGCTCTCTAGCTCTTTTTTCTCTTGGCTATCTGCTTTGAGGTGCCCAATCATATTTTGCAGTTTTGCAAAACCCATTTTACTCTTTTGGAGTGCTTGTGTGAGGTTACGTAACATAATCACTTTTCCATTGAGTACCGTTATTGTGTTGCCGATGTTATGCAAGTAACTGCTAGCGCTCTCAAAAAGCCCTACTCTGTAAGCTATTTCAGCATCTTTTTCTATCATCTTCTCTCGGAGCTTTGATTGTATGTACTCTTCTGTTCTGGTGTCTAGTTCAGTAGAGAGGCGATTGAAGTTTTGTGTGAGTGTATCGACTTCGCTAATGCCTGAGAGCGCCTCTAGTTTTGTAGCTTTTTTGCTTCCCAAATCTTTTGTTAAAACAGAGAGTTCATGTATGGGTTGTGCTATTTGCATCCCTACATTTTTTGACTTACGTAAGAGGTATAAAAAGAAGAGAATGTAGAAAAGAACCATGGAAAAAATTACACCAAATCCAACGAGGTCAATCTGCTCTTTGAGCTTTTGTATAGGCTCAAAAAGCATAGACTTGTCGAGTAAAATCATCAATCTCCAGCCACTCTCTTGTATAATGTGCTGTGTGATGATGTACTCTTTGCCCTCTAAAGTGAACTCATACATGGGTTCACTTTTGGTAAAAATAGATGAAAGGTGCTTACGTAAGGTACTATTTTGCGTTTGAAATATATTGAACTCTTTTGGTTTCTCTATGGTAGTTTTGATGCTGCTTTGGTAGTTGTGCTCTGTAAGCTCTTTTATTCCTAAAAAATTTTCCACTTTTTTTGGCATTGCCAAGATAACTCCATCTTTGTCGACCATAAATGCACTAGCACTCCAAGGAATATCTAGTGCAAGAACATGTTTTAAAAGGGAGTCTATGGTTACATCTAAACCGCTAACTCCTTCGAGCTTCTCTTCGTTGTAAATTGGAAAAATGTTTGAGAGCATCCAGCCTTGACCTGCTGGGTCAAGGTATGTTGAGGTCCAAACAGGTTTTTTCTCAGGGTTGTGCAGTTTATCTGCAAGATAGTAGAAGTTGTAGCTTGTGACATCAAGATTAGCACCATACTGCTGTGGGGCATCAGGCATAAATGGGTAGAGTCTATTAAAACTGTCGTAGGTGTTAAGATAGGCTTGCGTAATGATTGGATTTGTCTGGACAATAGATTTCATGAGTGGGTCAAGAGCTTCACTACAACGGCTTTTACGAAGTCTTTGTGGTGTCATCTTTACATTAGACTCATAGTATGTGGAACTGCCACCATTATCTTTTGATTTGTAGTAGACTCCATTTTGGTGGTACTTAAACTCAGGCTCTCCGTTGGGTAGAAAACACTCAGTAGGGTTTTTAAAAAAACGCTCATGATCTTTTCTCATAATTTGGCTTAAGCGAGAGACATCAAGGAGTTGATTGTTAATCGAGTAGGCTTCACGTTTGCCTATTTCAATGAGGTTTGTAGTAGCTTGTGTTATGAGTGTCTCTTGTGATTTTTTGGTGATGTAGTAGCTTACACCAAAGTAGAGTGCCAAAAGTATAAGCTCTATGGCAAAAATTGGAACCAAAGAGCTTTTGAGATAGTTTTTATAGATAAGTTTATCAAGTGATAGTGCTTTATTCATGTTGTAGCTATTATAGCACGAGAGTGTTGCAGAGTTGTTGCAGCTCTTTGCTATAATAGTGCAATAATGAGTGGAGTACAAGCCAATGATAAGCCAGTTAGAGACTATAAAAAGATTAGCAGATGGGGTTTCTCTCTTGCTTGTAGAAGATGATGCTACTCTTTTGTACTCACTGCAAAAAATGTTTGGGCATTTTTTTCAAAAAATCTACACAGCATCGAGTGTTACAGAGGCGTATGAGCTTTATAGCAAACACTACCTTCAAGAGCCGATGCTACTCATTACGGACATAAATTTACAATCCCAGAGCGGTATATTACTCTGTTCGATGGTAAAGCGTCTTTGCGAAAATCAGAGAATCATAGCAATGTCTGCAGTGCAAGAGAGTGAGATATTTATTGATGCTATTGAGTGTGGTATTGACAGGTTTTTACTCAAGCCTATCGTTAAAGAGAAACTTTTTGAAACATTGAGAATAGTTTTACAAAAAATTGCTTATGACTTGGAGTTGCAAGAGAGTCAGAAAATGCTCCAAGAGTCCAAAGAGTATGCTTTAGAGTTACTAAAAGAGCAAGATGAGTTTTTAAAAAATGCTATACATGAGATTTATACACCGCTCTCAATTATTATTATGAATATAGATCTTTTGCGTATGCAAGGCATAGATAATGACTCAATTGGGGCAATAGAAGCAGGAAGTAGAATTATCCAAAACAGTTATGAAGATATGACATACCTTATGCGCCATAGCCGCAAACCAGAGAAGTCCGAGCCAATAAAGCTATTTGAGTTTATAGAGAAGCGAGTAGCCTACTTTGACTCCATTGCCAAAGCCAATGAGATAGGTTTAGTACTAGAGGCTTCATCAGGGTCTCAAGAGGCAGTAGTTGAGATATCTGCACTCAAACTCTCTCGCGTTGTTGACAACACAATCTCAAATGCCCTCAAGTATGCAAAAAGACCAAGCGAAGTAAAGGTTATGGTAGAGCTAAAGAGTGGAGTGCCATCTTTTTGGGTAAACAATAAAGGCCCGCTTATTGAAGATAAAGAGAAGATCTTTGAACGTTTTTATAGAGAGGCGAGTGTAAAAGGTGGGTATGGTCTGGGTTTAAGTATTGTTCTTGGTATATGCAAAGAGGAGAATATATCTATACAGCTAGACTCTACAAAAGAGAGTGGCAATACTTTCGTATATACTTTTAATACTAAAAAAATAGTTAGGGAGGTGGAGTAGATGAAGATACTACTTTTAGAAGATGAGTATTTGCTCTCGCGTGCTATTTGCACATATTTACTATCAAACAACTATTTTGTAGATGCTTTTGATGATGGCAGGAGTGTTTTAGAGGCTGTGAAGCATCAGGCTTATGACTTTTATATTCTTGATATCAATACACCAGAAGTTGGGGGACTAGAGTGTTTAGAGTACATAAATGAGCTCTATCCTGAAACTCCAAAGATAATTATTAGTGCCTATCATGACATCGAGTATGTGAGTGAGGCATTTTCGCGAGGCTGCAGTGATTATCTCAAAAAGCCTTTTAATCTTAAAGAGTTGCAAATAAGAATAGAGCATCTTTTAAAGAGCAAAGATGTCAAAGTGCAAAAGCATGAGGATCAGCTGCACCTTAGCGCTCACTATGTGTATGATAATGCAATGCAGATGTTATACTATGACGGAATTTTAGAGAAGTTTTCTAAGCGAGAGTATGCGCTTATTAGACTCTTTATAAAAAATATTGGTCAGGTTGTTAATGAGGAGAGTATTCGCTCAGTAATTTGGGATGATTACAATATAGAAGAGGCAACGGTGCGCTCTTTAGTCAATAGAGTTCGTAAAAAACTCAAAGAAGAACTCATAGAAAATGTTCGAGGCTTTGGATATATTATGAAAAAAAAATCATAATAGAGCTGATTGCAACGAAACTGCAACAGTAGTATGAAAAAATACTTATTACAATTTATTATTAGGGGGACTTATGCAACTCTTCTACTCTCTTCGTACGATTAAGGGAAAATATATCTTCAATCTTATCGCTGCTATTATTGCTATATTTGTAAGTGTGGTCGTAGCTTACTTTATCGCAACAGGCTCGATTAAAAATATTATGCAAAAAGATATAAATACTATTGCTGACTCTTTGGAGCAGATGGTACACCACATAGCAAGACTTGACCCAAAAGCTTATGAGCATAAAGATTTCAAAGATGCCATTCATAAAATAGTCATTGGAAAGAGTGGTTATGTATACATAATGGATGCAAATGGAGTACTTGTTGTACATCCTAAAAAAGAGGGAAAATCACTCAAAGGAGAGGAGTATGCTGAGCATATCTTAGCTGATAAAAGTGGCGGAGTACTTGAGTATGTCTCTGCTACAACCTCTCAGGAGAAGATAGCGGGGTATCGTTACATAAAAGAGTGGGATATGTGGATAATTCCAGGGGTAAATAAGGCAGATTATTATGATGATTTACAAGAGAGTTTTTACCTATGGTTCTCTATTTTAGGCTCTTTTTTAGTGATAATTTTAGTTTCAATTAACTACACAACGGGAGTCTCTATACTCAATCCTATTACACGTCTGAGTGAAGTCTCTCATGATTTAGCAGATGGCGAAGGCGACCTTACTAAGCGCTTGCCAATAAAAAATAAGCATGATGAGATAGGTATTGCAAGCGAGTTTTTAAATCGATTTATTAGCAAGATGCAAGATACTATTATGGATACAAAGTACATAACAAAAGAGACAGTAGCCCTTACAAATACACTCAAAACTGCTGCAGATAAACTCTCTGAGCAGTCAGACTTATCCGACTCCCTCTCCGTGGATGCTAATAGTAGTGCCAAAAACATCGCATCTTCTCTTGATCAGACATTGACACTTGCAGATGACTCACTCAAGAGTTCACAAGAGACACAAGAGGAGCTTATGAGTGTCCGTGAAATTGCACAAGATATTGCAAGCGGTGTTGAGGCTTCTACGCACTTAAGTGAGGAGTTAAGCCAACACTTTGAACAGTTAACATCAGATGCACAAAGTGTCAATGATGTGCTCTCTATTATTTCAGAGATTGCAGACCAAACCAATCTACTTGCGCTTAATGCAGCCATAGAAGCAGCCCGTGCTGGAGAGCATGGACGAGGTTTTGCTGTTGTTGCAGATGAGGTGCGTAAACTTGCTGAGAGAACACAGAGAAGTTTAAGTGAGATTAACGCAACTATTAGCATTGTGATTCAGGCTATTTCAGATACATCGACAATGATGCTTACAAATGCAAAAGATATCAGTACGCTTGCAGAGTATAGCCAAGAGATACAAAAGCGTATAGATGTTGCCACAAACGCACTTGTACATAATGTCCAAGTGAGCGAACTTAGCCATACAAATACCGAAGAGATGGCAAAACAGGTACGAGATATTATAGAGAAAGTCTCTACAATAGCAAGTATGTCAAAAGAGAATAGAGAAGAGATTGCAAAAGTCTCTGATATCTCACATAGCCTTACAACAGATGCACTCGAACTTGACCATAAACTAGACTACTTTAAATGCGAAGGTTGCGAGAAGCTTTAAGCGCTTACGTAAGACTCAATTTTCTCTATAAGTGCTTCATTGTTAAGCGGTGCAAGCACTCGTGAGTCAAAGCTTTCAAAGCTCTCTTTTTCAAGTCTCTCACTTTTGTACATGAGCATGATTTTTTTCACTGTATATTTTGCTAGATGCAGAGGTACCGACTTGTAAATAACACGTGCCTCTTTTGCTGAGTGAGATGCTTTTCCGCCTAGAAGAATATGTACACCATAACAGCTTTTTCCCTCGTCATCTTTTGCTTTACACCCCTCAAAACCGATGTCAGCTACACCATGTAGTCCACACCCTTTTACACAAGCCGACCAGTACATTCTTACCTTCGCATCTTGGAGTGGAACCTCTTGTGCAAGATACTCTGCCATCTCTATAGCATCTGGTTTGTTAGGAATAACCCCAAAACTACAAGTTGCAGTTCCTGCACAAGCTATTTGGTTTACAAAGTAGGGGTTGTTAAATTTAGCGTACTTTTTATAGATGTCACTCTCTTTGAGTGGGACAATGTCTTGTGATGAACAAAGCACATAAAAGCTCTGCTCAACACTCAGTCTTATGGACGCTTGTTTATCTTCTAAAGTTTTGGCAACTGCTAGTAAGTCAGAGCCTGAAAATACTCCGGATGGAATAGTGTAATGCAGAGCAACTCTCTCATCTTTGAGCGCAGTTGTACCATCACTTCCAAGAGTCTGTTCATACTTTAGCATCAGCTCTCCAGAGCTTTGCAGTTTTGCTCGTGTTGTCTGCTGGATAGTTTTACTAAAAGCCTCCATCCCCACCGCTTCTATGAGAAAATGGAGGCGGTTTTTGTTTCTGTTGTCACGAAAGCCAAACTCTTTAAAGAGGTTTATGACAGAAAAAAAGACCTCTTTTACCTCTTGGGGTTTTACAAAGAGTCCGCTATCTTCTGCCTGAACACCAACTTTACCCCCAAGATAGAGGTTAAAGCCCAGAGTATCACCCTTTTTTGCAGGAACAAAACAGCAGTCATGCCCAAAGATGTTACAGTCATTTGTCTCTCTCCCTAAAATTGCAGTGTTGAATTTTCTAGGCAGAACAGCATTCCACTCCTCCTTACGTAAGAAGATACTTTGAAGCTCCTCTATGAGTGGCATTGTCTCTATAAGTGTGTCTGTGGCAACACCATCAAGCGGTGATGTGACGATGTTTCTAAAGTTATCTACGCCTGTTTGAAAGGTTGTTATACCTACATTGTCAAGCTCTGTTATAACGTGATGCAGGTTTGCAAATTTGATAAAACGTAACTCTATCTGCTGTCTTGTGGTAATGTCTATGTAGTCGTTGCCAAACTCTTTAGAGATAGTTCCAACCACTTTAGCTTGTGCTTGTGTGAGTTGACCTCCGGGGATACGCATACGTATCATAAACTCACCTTCGCCCTTGTCAAAAAGACCAAAACACTTTAAGAAGAAGTTTTTATCCTCTGGGGCTACATCTTCATAAGGAGTTTGGCATAACTCTTTGAGACCATCATAGACGCTCATTGGACTCTTGAGCTCTTTTATGAGCTCAATCTTATTTTTCTTGGTATTTCTTGCGCTAAATGCATCATGCAGTTCTTGCATCATAAACCTCCTCTTCGTAGTTGTTGTAGTGTGGGAGTACTTTGTGTAGGTTAACTACTTTACCAAAGACAATAATTGCAGGCTTAGGGGCATCTTTTGCTGCCTGGGCTAACTCTGCTAGTGTTGTAAAAACCTCACTCTGGTTCGGGCGTGAAGCATTTGAGATAATTGCAGTTGGAAGTGTGGCATCTATACCTTGAGAGAGTGCTTCTTGCACAATCTCTTCTGCACGTGATAGTCCCATAAGTACAATGGTTGTGTGGTTTTGCAGTTTTAAAAGTTCTATCCAGCTTGTGTTGATGGAGTTGCCTGCTAAGTGTGCCGAGACTATAGAGAGATTTGTTGCATAGCCTCTAGCTGTTGGTGCTATTCCCGCACTAAGCGGTCCGGCAAGTGCTGAGGAGACCCCAGCGATGACATCCACGCGAATACCAGCTTCACTAAGAGCGACAGCCTCCTCAGCACCACGACCAAAAATGTAGGGGTCTCCTGCTTTAAGACGTGCTACTTCTAAGCCCTTGGAGGCATACTCTATGAGCATTTCATTGATTTTTTCTTGCTTGATACTATGAGCACCTTTTTGTTTTCCTACAGATATCTTCATAGTCTCTTGAGGGATAATGGCAATGATTTCATCGCTTATAAGGTGGTCTATAAATACCACATCAGCATCTAAAATAGATCTGTATGCCTTGAGTGTAAGCAGTTCTATATCACCTGTGCCACAGCCTACAAGCGTTACTCTTCCAAGCATGCTCTTTGCTTTTTTTCTAGCTGATGGAATATCTATGATATTTTGCTTACGTAAGACTCCAAGTCTGTTGTTAAACTCTTCAAGTGACTTTGGTAACATACGTTTAATTTTATCTCTAACAGATTGGGCCAGTGTTGGACTTGATCCTGCTGAGGAGACAGCAACTTTTAAAGAGCCATACTCAATAAGTGCGGCAAAAAAGAAGTCACATACCTCTGGTACATCCACGCAGTTGTAGAGAAAATTGTGCTCTTTTTTGTATCGAAGGAGAATTCGCATAACATCTTTAGAGCCTGTTGCATCAACTACAACACCATACCCTTGCATATCTTCAAGGAAAAACTCTTTTGTAATCTGTTTGGCATGAATCTCTTCAAACTCGGGAATATACTCCTGTGATACACAGACAAACTCTATGGAGTTTCTCTGCATCACTTGGGCTTTTTGGAGTGCTACTTTACCGCCACCAATGAGCAAGATTTTCATATTTTTAAGAACTATTGGAAGAGTCTTGTACTGCATTTTTTACTCCTCAATTTAAGCTTAACTATGCATTAAATAGAATTGATTTGTAAAAGTATACAGGGATATGATATGAATATAATCCTTATTTTGTATAAAAAAAAGACAATAAAAGTTTAAAACTACATTAAATAGTTTTTTTCAAATTGTGCTAGAATTGCATTTAAAAAAGGAGTCCTATGCAGAGTAGCGCATGCCACTGTAACTGTTTTTTTAAAAAACGAATACGCCTCATACTCCTTTTAAATCTTTTCATACCTCGTTGCGCATTTTATACAAAGTACTTTGCATTTCGTCGTACGGGTGTACATCCTCCACGCTAACCTTTTTCAATCATTTTATTAACACAATCACAAAATAAAAATATTAAAAAGGATATACCCATGTCAAAAAATTATGTAGTAGGATTCCCAAGAATCGGTGAACAAAGAGAGTTAAAAAAAGCGTTAGAGGCGTACTGGGCAAAAGAGTCGAGCCAAGAGGAGTTGCAAGAGGTTGCAAAAGGCTTACGTAAGAGACACTGGCTCTACCAAAAAGATGCGGGCATAGAGTTTATAAGCTGTAATGACTTTTCACTCTATGACAATATGCTAGATACCTCTTTAATGCTAGGAGCAGTTCCAAAACGCTTTAGAGAGTTTGAAGGTTTAGAGTTGCAGTTTGCTATGGCTAGAGGTAGTAAAGATGCACCTGCAATGGAGATGACAAAGTGGTTTAACACAAACTACCACTACATTGTACCAGAGCTCTCACTTGATGATGAGTATAGACTCAATGCTGCAAAAATAGTTACTGAGTATAAAGAGGCAAAAGAGCTTGGCATAACTCCTAAAATAAACATCATAGGACCACTTACATACTTGGGTCTTAGTAAGCGTGTTGATGGTGGCGATGTTTATGAGCTTTACAGCAAGATACTGCCACTCTATGAAGAGCTCATTCGAGAGCTTGCTGCGCTTGATGCCAGAGTTACAATCCAGATAGATGAGCCAATACTTGTAAAAGATAATCCTGCAACTCTTTTAAGTCTCATAAAACCAAGCTATGAGAGACTCTGTAGCGCGGCTTCAAATGTAAACATAGCTGTTGTAAGCTACTTTGAGCACTCATGTGAAGCCACAAAGATCTTGGTACACACACCAATCTGGGCGATTGGGCTTGACTTTGTGTATGGAGTAAAAAATCTTGACTCTTTAGAAGCTGTTGCTACAAGTGGCAAAAAACTCATAGCGGGTGTGGTAGATGGTAGAAATATCTGGAGAGATGATTTTGAAGTAACAACGGCGTTACTCGAAAAAATAGCAACTGTAGTGCAAAGAGATAACATTCTTGTATCTTCTTCATGTTCACTCTTACATACTCCATTTGCTCTGAAGTATGAAACAACAATGGATGCTGAGTTGAAGTCATGGCTGAGTTATGCCGTAGAGAAACTTGGAGAGATATCGTTAGTCACAAAACTCTTTTTCAAAGAGGCACTGAGTGAGCAAGAGCAAGCTGATTTTGCAGCAAATGCAAAAGCAAATGTGCGTAAGAAAAGTTCTGAGCGCATTCACAACAAAAGTGTTCAAGATGCAGTGAAATCACTCAATAAGTTACAAAGAGATGGACTCTTTGAAGAGCGTATACAAGTACAAAAAGAGCTGCTTGGCTATGAGGACTTAGCAACAACAACTATTGGCTCTTTTCCCCAAACACAAGAGTTACGTAAGGCTCGTAAAGAGAGAAAAGAGGGTCTTTTAACACAAGCTGAGTATGAGCGTGCTATGAAGGATTACATAGACTACTGTGTCGCTTTTCAAGAGAAGTGTGGACTAGAAGTGCTTGTGCATGGTGAGCCAGAGAGAAATGACATGGTTGAGTATTTTGGGGAACAACTGCAAGGCTTTGGTTTTTCTCAAAATGGTTGGGTGCAGAGTTATGGAAGTCGTTGTGTAAAACCGCCTTTTATCTACGGTGATGTAAGCCGTCCGAAGCCTATGACTGTTGCATGGAGTCAGTATGCGCAAAGTCGTACGAAAAAGATTATGAAAGGGATGCTCACAGGTCCTGTAACGATTCTAAACTGGTCATATGTGCGTAATGATACGCCTCGCAGTGAAGTCTCAAAACAGATTGCTCTTGCTATAAACGAAGAGGTAAATGATCTTCAAAATGCAGGCATCAAAATTATTCAAATAGATGAGGCTGCATTTAAAGAGGGGTATCCCTTACGTAAGGAGAAGATTGCAGAGTATGAAGCGTGGGCGGTACGTGACTTTAAGATAGCTGTTGCAAGTGCTAAAAAAGAGACACAGATACACACGCATATGTGTTATAGTGAGTTTAATGACATCATTGAGACAATCGAGGCGATGGATGCTGATGTAATATCAATAGAGACGGCAAGAAGTGGGAATGAACTCCTTAAAGTCTTTCAAGAGGTTGGCTATAAAGAGGAAGTCGGACCGGGTATTTATGATATTCACTCCCCTAGAGTACCGAGTGTAGATGAGATGGTAGAACAGATACAAGCACTCTTAGAGGTTTTACCAAAAGAGCAGCTGTGGATTAACCCCGATTGTGGGTTAAAGACAAGAAAATGGGATGAAGTCAAACCAAGCCTTAGGAACATGGTAGAGGCAGTAAAGAGTGTAAGAGCCTCATTTTAAGCAAATTTTTCATACAAATCTTCAAAACTCTCAAAGAAGAGGTCACACTCTAGTGATTCGCAGGGGTTAGTGAGTGTTTTTAGTGCTCCCCCAGCGGCATAATATTGTACATTCTCAAGAAGAGGTTCTTTATGAGTTACTTGAATGTATTGTGCAACATTGAGGAGGTTTGTTGGTAGAGTTGCTATGAAAAGAATATGATGAATGCGAAACTCATAGAGTGTGTTGCAAATATCTTTTAGGGAGAGTTCGCTCCCTAAAACTACTACTTCATAGCCTAGTTTTTCTAAGATTTGTACTGTGATTTCTCTTCCTAGAGTGTGGGTTTCACTCTGTATTGTACTGAGTGCAAACTTCTCTTTTTTCATTGAGATAGGCTCGTAGTTTTTTAGAGTTTTGAGAAGTATCTCTTTGAGCAGAGCACTCATGCGATGCTCTTGGGCTACGCTGATGCCTCCAAGTGTCCACTGTTCGCCGATGTAAAAAAGAACTCCTGAGATATTCTTTGTGAAGTATTGGCAAAAACTCTGCAGCGTTGGTGTGTTTTTTATGATTTCACTCTCAAGAGCATCAACTTCTCCTTGTAGTAAAAGCGTATAGAGGCTAAGAGTATACTCTGGTATTTTGTGTGCTAAGTACTCGGAGTTTTCATCTTGAGCTTCATCATAGAGCATTGCGATGTAGTCATGAAGCTTTGTTATCTCTATATTTAGAGCGTCTTTTATGTAGTGACTTGCTATTTTTTCTAGGAGAGCATTTTCTTTATATAAAAATTTTTTGTGAATATCGCGAGATTTATAGAGTCGATATCTCCAGTTAATATAGGCTTTGAGGTACTTTTCATCTTTGAAATATAAAAAATTTATGACTATTTTTAAAAACTCTTCGAGGTGGTATCTGTAACTGTTTCTCTCAAGCATTAAAAGAGACTCTTTCAGTATTGGCTCTTTTGCACTGATGATCTCTTCATATACGTCTAAAAGAATTTCCTCAACATAACGGCTGTAGCGTTCAAAACTTCTCAGAGATAAAAGAGGCATGCTAGCCATGCGTATCCTCATAAGGATTGTTGAACTCTTGTAAAAACTCAAAAAAGTCATGTTCACTCAGTGCTTTTGCAAAATAGTACCCTTGCAAATAGTCACAACCCAAGGAGAGAAGAAGGTCTTTGTGCGCCTCAGTCTCTACGCCTTCTGCTTGTACTGAGAGGTTAAAAGTTTTTGCCAGTTTTATAACAGACTCTGTAATTGACCTGTCTCCCTCATCTTCGAGCGAACCAAGCACAAAAGATTTATCTACTTTGAGCTTATCAATTGGAAAGTCTCTAAGATAACTCAAAGAGGAGTAGCCTGTTCCAAAGTCATCAATAGCTAAAGATGCACCTCTCTCTTTGAGAAGTTTAAATTTCTCTATGGCTTCACTGTGGTTTTTCATAACATGTGTCTCTGTAATCTCCAACTCAACATGTCGTAAATCTACTCCAAAATCATCCACTAACTCAAAAAAATTTTTCAGATAGTTTTCATCAAACAGTTCGCGTGCTGAGATGTTAATTGCGAGTTTAAAATCTGGAACTTTACTCAGAACAAGAGGTAAAAATAAAAAGCATTGCTCCATAACTGCTCTTCCTAGTTCTAAAATCATTCCATGCTGTTCAGCTATGGGAATAAACTCTTCAGGAGATATAAACCCTTTTTTTGGATGGTTCCAACGAACAAGGGCTTCTGCTTTAGATACTTTCATGCTAGAAGCGTCAATGACAGGTTGAAAATAGACCTCTAGCTCTTTGTTGAGCAGTGCTTTTTTTAAATCGTTTTGAATAGAGACTTTTCGCAGTAGATTATTTGTAAAGTTTTCATTGTAGAGCATAGTTCCATCTCTACCTCTGCGTTTTACCTCATACATGGCAGCATCTGCATTTTTACCAAGAGTGTCACTATCTTGCCCATGCAAAGGATAGACTGCTATACCTATGGAGAGTGAAATAAAGCAAGAGTGTCCATCTATGACAATAGGGTCACGCATGGCATTTGTGAGTTTGTCAGCTACTACTAAAACATCACTCTCATCTTCTACATCTTCAATAAGTACATTAAACTCATCGCCTCCGATTCTCGCTATTACATCTTGACTTCTTAAGAGCTTTTGTAGTGTAGTGGCTATTCTTTTTAGTAAAAGATCTCCCACACTATGACCATAAGTATCGTTGACCTCTTTGAAGTGGTCGATGTCCATGTACATCAGAGCAAATTTTTTTTCAGACCTTTGTGCACTTTTAATCGCTCTTGAGAGCATATTTTCAAACTGTGTTC
>Ga0272440_1001888_pt1 | contig 16717 bp, 12 predicted proteins | sample SSMMMBAug17_FD_192440 | JGI IMG/M metagenome (GOLD analysis project Ga0272440, IMG submission 192440) | Marine sediment archaeal communities from Little Sippewissett salt marsh, Falmouth, MA, United States - SSM-MMB-Aug17 | ecosystem: Environmental > Aquatic > Marine > Wetlands > Sediment ... | reverse complement strand
TTCATCTTATTCATCTTCTTCAGTGTAATCCTGGTTCAAAAACAAAATGAACAATTACTAAATGAGGAACTTATTTTCAGAGATTTCCTTAAAGTGTTCTATTTTAAAGATCTGTTATAATCAAACGAAATGTGCATCTAACCTCTTACCGAAGGTGAAGCTGAGGAGAGGAAAAAGAAAGGCATCAGACTGGCAACAATGCATTGAGCCAAAGGCCTTGAATGTGACAGGATGATAATTGCCGGATTAGGGGAAGTTATTTTCCGAGCATGGCTTAAGACATTGCGTATTTTATTATTCAACCAACCACAGACTCATAAATGGGCAGTACGTAATAACGAGCAGGCAAATAAACAAAATCAATAAAAAGGGCAATACCGATCGATACAGTGTGACCACAGGCTTATTGAATCGAAAACTTGAAATAAACAGGTTGATGCCAACAGGGGGCGTCATGTAACCAATTTCAAGATTCATTAAAAAAATGATCCCGAGATGAATTGGATGAATATCAAAAGCAGTGGCGATTGGAATAATCAATGGGACAACGACAATAATGGCAGAAAAAATATCCATCATACAACCGACCATCAGTAAAAATAGATTTAGCACAAATAAAAACCAATATTTATTGGTAATGAATTGCTTCATTGCGCTCAGTATCATATCCGGAATATTCATATCAATCAGAAAAGCAGTCAATCCCATTGCACTTGCGAGAATAATCAGTATACCACCGACCATCACCATGGATTCTTTCATGATCAAAGGCAAGTCTTTGGTAAATGAAATATCTTTGTAAATAAAACATTCAATCAGTATGGCATAGCAAGCAACCAGTGCCGATGCTTGGCTCGCAGTAACCAATCCGCCATAGATGCCTATTATGATAATAAATGGAAATGGAATTTCCCATCGGACTTCCCATAATGCCGATAAGGCTTCTCTTAAATTAAATTTTTTAGTGGGAACATTGGACATTTTTCCGCGTATGATGGCATACAGAGATAACATCATGATCATAAACATGCCAGGAATCAATGCGGCAAGAAATAGATCATCGATAGATGTTTTTGACACAATGCCATATAAGATAATGGGAAGTGAAGGCGGAAACAACAATCCCAGGCCACCCGTACATGATACCAGGCCAAGACTAAAATGTTCTGAATATTTTTCATTGATTAATATGGGATATAAAAAACCGCCCAGCGCGATAATGGTTACACCTGATGCGCCTGTAAACGCACTGAAAAAAGCACATGTCACCAATGTGACAATTGCCAGCCCGCCATAAGCCCAACCCAACAATGCCCTAACCAGATTTGTCAGGCGTGCAGGTGTATTGCTCTCAGATAAAATATAACCACAGAAAGTAAATAGCGGGATGGCGATAAAAATATCCTGACTGGTGAGTCGTTTCATATCAATGAGCATACTCAGTAATGAACCATCAATAGGGGTTGTCAGATACCATAATAATAGCCCGAGGCCACCCATGATAATAAACAGGGGTTCTCCAAAAAGTGCAAAGACAATAAATAATACACAAAAGATATAGCTCATGGATTTATGACCTTTCTTTATTATAGTAAGTTACCGGCATCACTGGCCTGGTTTTAATTAAGCCTTCTACCATTGATTTAAAAAATCGAAAGGCCAGTATACCAAAAGCTACTGGAATAAATACTTTACAAGGCCATTCCGGAATAGATAACAAATACGCATCCACACCAGAACCGACATTGAATTTTGTAAAAAAAGAATTGTCATGATATATAAAATAGATATAATCTGTTGAAATTAATGAGAATATAAGAGATATGGCAAATCCGGCTGTATCCAATACCACAGTAATTTGCGTCATGACTTTTCTAGAAAGCATTCTTGATGCAAGGTCAATTTTTATATGTTGACGACTTCGTAAAGCAAGACTTGCACCAAAAAAACCCACCACACCGACCATCAGTGTGGCGATCTGAGGCATCCAGCTTCCTCCCTGAATGGTTGCAAGAAACTGGGGCATGGCATTTTGTAAAATAATTTGAATAAAATAAATACACAGCATGATTGTCAGTGCAGCAACAAGAACGATACTCTCAAATCGTTCGATTTTATTATCAATGTATTCTAAAAAACGAACGACACTTCTTTCCTGGCCTTCAATGGCATCTAAAAGAGAGGTATAGCATTTGAAAATAAAATAAAACCCACAAATAAGGCATAAAAAAGGAAGAAATAACGATATAATAAATTTAGGAATTGTGAAATATTGTTTAACTTCATCACCATCTTCATCAATGCTGGACACAATAATTGGCGTAATTTGTATATGCGTTTGCTTCAATTCATTTTCAACGATGGTGTTGTAGATAATATGGGTATGTTTTACCAGGTATAAACAGGCACTAAAACTAATCCAGGACATCACAATAAGAATAATGGTGATACACCCTTTTTCCAGTCGATTGAAGACAGTGATTCGCAGCACTATTTAACCTCCGAAAGAATAGTTTGGGTTACCTGAGCGCATTTTTCCTGTCCCATCTTTCGACATTCTGCAACCAGAGACAGGCTTTTATTCAGAAGCTCTTGTGAGTAGAACTCACCCACCAGTCGTTTTCGAACTTTATCTGCAACAATTTCCATTTCCTTATCTGCTTTTTCAGACAACTGAAATGATTTGAGACCAAATTTGCTTGTCAGTGCCTTTTTGGCTTTTTCATTATCTTTTCGCATTTCAATAATGGTTTTTTCATTCTTTACGTTGAGAATATTTTTTACAATGTCTTGATCCTTTGCAATTAATTTATCAAAGGTGTCTTTTCGAATCACGATTCCGCCGCAACCATTGGTCAGGGGTTTGCTTGAAAAATACTTCACTTTTGTATGCCATTGGAATGCGATTGCTGCAACAGGTGGTGCATAACAGGATTCAATCAATCCAGTTTGTAATGATGTCAACACATCAGTAATACCCAAAGGCACTGTGTTGATGCCCACAATATCTGCAAGGGTCATACTGATTGGTTCTCCTTTGTAGATCCAGGTTTTAACCTTTCTGATATCATCAATTTCCCGAATAGGAACATTTGAGAAATTATAAACAAATCCGGTTTCATTCATTGCCAGTAAGATATAGTTTTCTTTTAAGAACATTTTGGCAAAAACAGGAAAAAGATTGGATCGAAGATAGTCAAACTCCGTGTATGTTTCGAATAAAAGCGGCAGATCCATCACCCGGATATCTTTGACAATACTCTGAAGTCCCATGCCACTGACACCAACCGCATCAATTTCGCCAATTTTCATTTTTTGAATCATTTCAGGCTCTTCACCTTTTTTTCCACCCAGATAGTATTTAATTTTTACACGCTTTTTGGTTTGTTTCTTGATTTCTTTGGCAGCTTCTTCAAGAATGTTGGCCCAGGTTGTGCCCTCTGGGGCCAAAGAAGCAAACTTTATTCTTGTTTTTCCTGCATACACATTATTGTTGATGATCAATATGCAAAAAAAAATAAACCCTGCAATTGTTGCTATGGATTTTTGTTTTTTCAAAATACACCTCCAAATCAATCTGTTTAGGAATGCTCGGAAAATAAGTTCCCCATTTAAAAATGCTTGACTGTTCAACAATTTAAAATCAAGCTTATGCGTACCAAACTTTTCATCTTATTCATCTTCTTCAGTGTAATCCTGGTTCAAAAACAAAATGAACAATTATTAAATGAGGAACTTATTTTCAGAGATTTCCTTATTATATTTCAATTTAATGATCTATCGTATCATTATAAAAAACCATTTTTCGAAGAACTAAAAGATTTCATCTGCATATTTTAAGTAAAGCCTTGCTTTACGTTTTGCAATTTCGTTCATCAGAGTGTATTTTTCAGGCCAATTTGATGTATCCTTATGAATGATATCTTTTAGAATAGAAATGCCAGCTTCTGGATAATCAAATTGAGTACAATAAAAACGCGCTTTGAACAGTTTATTTAATAGACATCTGCCACTATTGATATCAGACACCATATCGAATTTTTTGTTTGAGATCACTTCATCACCGCCAATCATGGGCGGCATTGCATACAACATGGCATCAATCATTACCGGCATGCCAAAGAAAAACTTACTGTTTAATGCCTGAATTCGCTGATTCATTAACCTGAAAACAGGAACCATCGCCAGTTCTGAAATATTGTCTCTTGATATTTGCAGATATGACCCCCAAGAAATGGTTGTCCAGAAAAGTCCTTCATATTGATCTGCTGAAATATATTGCAACTGTTTCTTGATTGCATCCATATCAATTTTATTTGTTGTGATTAATTGAACAAAGCGTGTGCCATTCTTACTGAGAGAAAGGGAGCGAAATCCATATTGACGTGAACGTAAATATAGTTTTCTTGCACGATTGCGATGAAAGTCTGCCAAATTATCATTTTCTTCAAATTCGGCCTTTTCCATTGCATATTCTACAAAACTTAATGTGTATGCGCAAAATCCAAAAGCAAGATTGTTCAACAATAATTTGTTCTTTGGGTTGCTTTCCAATAAAACTTCCATCAGTTTTAGATTAGACGTAATCCCTGATTCGGCAACAATTAAATCAGATTCTTTTAAAAAAGAATTCAGGCCATTTTCAATGATCACAGGTGCAATAAATTGAATTCCATGCGAAATAATCCACTGTCTCGAACAACCGCAAAAAAAAGTACTGAAAATCACCCATATCAATAAAACTGATGTTTTCTTTCGATGGATCATAAGCCCCCTCCTGCTTCATTGAAAAAAATTGCCATGAATACATTTCCCTTTTTATCATTGGGTTGTCTTGTGATTTAATAACTGAATGCACCAAAATATAGAACATGTTGATATTTTATGACTTTTGAAAATGGACGACATTTTTTTGTACTAAATATCAGTAAAAAGCAAGATATATACCACATTGATTAAATATCAATTCTTTTTGTTGAATCGCATTTTTGGAAGTGACCGGTTTATTTGTCAGTCGTTTGGGAGGATTGGTTATCCTATTTTCGACAGCAACAATGCTTTTAAAGACCAGGCAATATCTGTATGCGAAAAATGCCAGTCTGCAATGTTGGACACCGGTTGAATCAGTCGAAGGCCATTTGTAATAAAGGCTTGCGTGTATTGATGAATGGCATCCAGAGGAATCGTTTTTTCAAGACATTGAATATTCAGTTCTTTCTGAAAGTCAAGTAAATACTGCCGAACGACGCCATTCAGAAAAGGCATATTTCTGGCGATGGGCGTTTCAATCACGCCATCATCACGCACAAAAAATATATTTGCAAGGCTGGTTTCTAAAATAGTGGAATGAGAATCTTGTATTAAACAATCATCACAATTGTTTGCTTGCGCAAGCTTGAGCAAATAGTTATTTTCTAGTCTAGACAACGTTTTATACTGATAATGGGGGCTGTTACCACGAAAATATTGATTTGTAGCGTACAAACTTACAGGATTTGTGGGCCATTGAAATGGATGGAAGCGAACAATTAAATCATTTCTTTGGGGCAATAAAATCAAATTAAGTCGAAAACACGTATCTGTTTCTTTTTGTTGAATATGTTGGACCAATGCATGGTGTAATCTATCAATATCAATTGTCAGTTGGGTGCCGAGAAAGTGTGCACCTTTTTGTAATCGGTGTATATGACGATCCCATAATAATAGATTGGCTTGATTTGTCGCAAGGATTGTTTCAAATACGCCATTACCTTGAAACAAATCATTTATCTGATGTTCAGGAATGTTTAACAGTGAGTGGTTATTCCATAAATACATTCATATTAGCCGCGCGATGACTTCAAGTAAATTGCTTTGATCAAAATTACTTTTCACAATATAGGCATTGGCTCCTGCATCAATACCACGCTTTCTATCTTCAGAAGACTGTAAGCTGGTAACTAGCACAACCGGTATTTCTGCGTGCTGTTTGTCATCTCTAATTTTTTGGGTTAATTCAAAACCATTCATTTTTGGCATTTCAACATCAGATACGACCAGATCGAATTCGCCGGATTTAAAGGTAGTGTAAGCATCAAGACCATCAACAGCTGTCGTGACTTCGTAATCTGCTGATTCCAGTATATTCTGAATCAGCATGCGTGATGTAATGGAATCTTCAGCCACTAAAATGGATTTCCCCTGTGTGATTTTGATATCATCATCTTCAGTCACAATGGGTTGGGTTAACGTCATTTTTCCGGATGACTTAATTAAATCATGAACATTCAACATTGGAACAACTTTTCCAGAACCTAAGATGGTCGCACCAGCAATATTTTTGACCCGACTTAACTGTTTGCCCAGGCTTTTCACCAGAACCTCTTGTTCACCCAAAACTTCATCCACCTGACATGCGATATGTTTGCCAGATACTTCAAGGACAATAACAGTTAAATGTTCTTTTTTTTCAGTTTTTCCAGGCGATTGAATTTCCAATAGATCTGAAAGAGACACAAAGGAAAGGACTTCTCCTTCCAATGTAATTGTGGCCTTATTTTCAACAGTTTTTACAGATTCTGTTTCTACTCGTAAGACACGTTTTACATAGGTTACAGGTACAACAAATAGCTTTTCATTCAATTGAACCAGAATGCCTCTTGATGTTGCCAGCGTTATTGGAACCAGCATTCGAAAAATTGTGTTTTTTCCAAATTCGCTTTCAACTGTCAACGTTCCACCTAATTTTTGAATACGTTCTTGAACAATGGCAAGTCCCAAACCACGCCCGGAAATTTGTGTAATAATCGGGCTTGTAGAGAGTTCAGATCGAAAAATAAGCGACAAATTTTCTTTTTGAGTTAATCGGTCAGCATCCTTTTCAGTGATCATCCCCCGCTTGATGGCTTCACGTCGAACACGATCTAAATCAATGCCCTTGCCATCATCTTCAACAACAATTTCAACTTTATTGCCCAACGTTTGTGAAATAATCAAGTTGAGTGAAGCGCGTTGATTTTTTTGTAATTTTTTTCGTACCTCAGTTGTTTCAATGCCATGATCAACCGCATTTCGCAGAAGATGCACCAGCGGATCCTTCAGCTCTTCAAGAATACGCCGATCAATTTCAACTGAATTGCCTGTAATCTTAAAATCAACTGTCTTCGCTTGCTGTCGGCATAAATCGCGAATCATCTTGGGAAATACTTGTGAAAGTGAAGAAAATGGCAACATGGTCACTTTTTTCATATCATCTAGCACATCATCGATCATGATACTTAAAGAACGTTGATCTTTCTCCGAAACATCTATCATTTGCTTGATACGTTGCTCAAGAGAACTGACATGCTTCTGATTCCATTCCAGAAAAGTTTCTAATTTTTTTAATTGTTCCAGATCTCTTAATTCACTCGATTTTTGATCTGCCCGGACTTTCCGACGAATCCATCGAAAAGTAGACTCACTATTTGCCCATCTTTTTTTCCATGTGTCAAAAGAAAGCATCGTTTCTTTCAGGTTTTTCAAATGTTGCCCTGATGCCAATTTTAGAGAAACGAGTTCTTCAACTTTTAATAGCAGAGAGTCTAGTTTTTTTGTTGAAAGACGAACACTTTCTTCAATTTCAGATTGATCTGTCTTTTTTGCGGACTGTTTTTCTTTTTCTTTGATTGTTTGAGGTGATACATTGGGTGGGGGCAAGAGCTTCTTAGATTGCGTGTCTCGACCTTTTGAAACAGTTTTTTCAGCCTTAATCTCTGATGTTGAGATCGTTTTGGGGATACTGGCTGACTGTTGCTTACTTTCAGTGTGTATTGTGTCAAGATCGGTTGTCTGAACCTTTGGTTCTGATTTCGTTTTTGTTTCAGGCGTTAACTGCGTTTTTGAGTTGTTTGCGTCAGATGTCGGTAAAAAATCTGTTTGTTCTTTTTTCTTTGTGTTTCGTGGGGGCTGTTCAGCTTGTTTATTGCATGAATTCATCGGGGAAGGTTTGATCTTTTCATTTTTTTGTGAGGGCTTTGACTGATCTGGTGATTGATAGATTTCTTTCGTCTTTGTTTCTTTTTTTGGGATTGAAGGTTGCTTTTTCGTTGGTGAATCCGTCCCGAATCGAAATTGCTCTAAGGTTTTATACATGTCATTGATTTCAGTAGCATGATTTTTTTCTGAGTCATTTAAAAGTGCTTCAATTAGTTCTAAACAGGAATGGAAAACATCAAACATTTCAGATGAAAATGAAATATCTTTCCGCTTTAAAGACGAAAAAACATCTTCTAAAGCCTGACAAATCGTTTCAATGTCTGAATAATTCACAGCGCGTGCTGCACCTTTTAAGCTATGTGCTTCTCTAAATACAATATCAAGGCATTCTTTATTATCATCGCCTAGCTCAAAAAATTTTTCCTGATTCAGTAAACTCGAAGAAATGGATGCCAATCTTTCTGACGCTTCTATTTTAAAAGCAGCACGCAATTTTTTTAGTAATTCTTCTTCTTTCATACAATCACTTTGCGTTATGATATTTTTTATTATTCCTCAAATTGACAGGACATTTAATTGTTCGGGAAAATCCCACATTTTTAATGTTTTTCACCCATGCGATCACGATAAATCCGCACGTAACAAATTCAAACCGGTTTTTACATGTTGAGTGGGGATTTCATCAATCAAATACCGGCACAAGTGCGTAATAGCTGGTTTTACAGCCACAAGAGGATCAGCACCTGATGTATATTCTTGTAATCTATTTGTTAGCCAGTCCATTCTTTGAGACGTATCCAGGTTATTTTGTGAAACTTGCCAGGCAAATTGAGTCAGATCTCTCGAAAATGTGTTGTCAAAGTCTTGTTTGCGTTTGATTTCAATATAGTCCGGAAGAAGTTTTGCGCTTTCTGAAAGACGTATGTGAATTCGTTCCAAACAGGTTTCATAAACCTTTGATGCCACATCTTTTGCAACTTTCATCGCCGCAGTCCGATCATTTTGTGCAGACCATTTGTCTCCTTCAATATCCGCATAAATTTTCAGTTTCGGCTCAGTTCCTGAAGGTCGGATAACAATCTGTGTTCCTTCCATTTTATACATTAATAAATTCCGCGACAGATGATCTGTCTTGCTTTTAATCGGCCCCAGGACCGATTCATCAAGATAATCAACGTATTCTTTCACTGTTCTTCCGGCCAATGAGGTTGGCCTGTCTTTCCTGAGTGATTTCAACATGGATGCGATTGCATCTGCCCCTTCTATTCCTTTTAACATGATTGAACGTCCGGCATTGGCATAATTACCACAATTCAAATGTAAGCTTGTCAGATAATCAGGTAAACAAATATTGTCCTTTTTCAACAATGTCATAATTTCAGCAAGAATCAGGCCAGCACCAGCTGTGTCTTTGTCTCGAACAGCAGGTGTCAGCAAGATGCCATGACTTTCTTCTGCTGCCATAATCAAATCTTTTGGGTGTGCAGATATCTGTTGATATCGTCCATTTTTTTCTAGTTTTTCCAAGACATGGGCAATGTATTTAAATCCAATAAGAAGATCTCCAACAATGGGACAATCTGCTTGTCTGGCAATATTTTCAAGGGTTCGAGTCGTGACAAGCGTTTTGATAATCAATCCTCGCTTTTGTGGACCTCGTTCTTTATCCATAATCAGATAATACCCAATGATTGATGCAATATCATTTCCTGTAATATATTGCCATTTTTTCTTTCTATCTCTTGCAAACAGGCCAATTCTATCGGCATCAGGGTCTGATGATAACACAATATCTGAATCAAGTTCGTCTGCAAAACTCAGTGCTGGTATTGCAGCTTCCGGCACCTCAGGATTGGGGATGCGTGATGGGATATTAACAAATGTGCCATCATAATTCGCATGGGGTGAATAAAGGTTGACTGTATATCCGGCAGCGCGCATGACATCGCCAGCATTACTATCACCTGTACCACATAGGGGAGAAAAAACAATGGGTGGTGAGGGACGATCTAAAGTTACATTTTTCAATGCATGAATAGTTTGGATGTAGGCATCATGAGATGTCTGTGGTACGAAAAGAATTAATCCTTTTGCAGTTGCCTCTTCAAAATTCATTTGATTGACAGTCAGGGTGTCACTATCCATGTAGCTGGCAAGCTTTTCATCATCAGGTGGGATATCCTGTGCTGCCTCAGGATTATAGAATTTAAACCCATTGTCATCAGGATGATTATGGGACGCGCTGACATTAATTCCGCCCAATGTATTGAAATATTTTATTAAAAAAGACAATTCCGGTGTTGATAAATAGGACGTTTTTTTATTTCTTAATGTGGTGTACACAGTAAAACCATTGCCTGCATAAATTTCACAAGCAATTCGTGCAAGATCTTGTGAAGATAGATGGTGGATGGGATGTTTATCTGGTAGAAACGTAAAGACACCACCAATATCTACAAAAATACGAACATCAAAAGCAACCACGACCCGAGGATTTTGTTCGCATTTATAATGTTCTTTCATAAAATTACAGTGCCCTTGAACAGAAAGGGCGACTGTCCCCGGGTTGATCCGATTGGGTCCATACCCTACGCGACCTCTCCGTCCGCCTGTACCAAAAGGCAGACGTTGATAAAAAGCATCCAGTAGTAATTCTGTTTTTTTATGCTGAATATGTGCGAGAATTGATGCATGTTGCTCTTCAAATAATGGATTGTTTAACCATTGGGCAACAAACATGACAGCCTGATCAATGGCTGCCTGGTTTTCGGTAATTTGCTTAAAGTCTTTCCGAAGATCTTCCAAATTAACATCTTTGGCATTCATTAACTTCTCCTGCATTCATCAATGGCAAGATTGGTGCTTGTTCACAAAAACATATCATTTATTTGGTTGCGTAAAGAGGAATTAGCTTAGTTTTATGTCCAGACTTTTTTCAAGCTTATCCAGTCCCAGATAGCTTTTGTATTCATTTTCTAAAATACTCAATTCATCTTCTTCATACAAGCCCATTTCGTAAGTTAACATATAGGTCTGGTCGCTTGTAAACTCACGTGATTTATCTTTAAGATGTGTATACTCTGTAACTGTTGCGAGTTCCAACAAGGTTTGGATTGCCATTTCGGGATATTTATTTGATTCCATACCTGTAAGTTCTTTAAGAATGGATTCTGGATCAAAATTCATACGTTTCATTTCTCCTCTTATTTGTTTCCACACGATTTTTTGTGGAATAATCATATATTTATTTAAGCCCAACAGCCATTTTCGGAACGATCGAAAAAGTGATCTGTCGGGTCAATCATTTTTTTCAATACCAATGTGTGTGCGAACTTTTTTTGCAATCTGGTCTGCATATTTGGTGATCTGTTGAATATCTTTACCTTCAACCATGATTCTCAATTTATTTTCAGTGCCGCTATAACGAATTAACGTTCGTCCCTCTTTTCCTAGCGAATCATTGACATGATTGATCATTTTTATCACTGATGGCATCAGTTGAAAATCTTTTTTCTCCTTTACCGCAACATTTTGAATTACCTGTGGATACAAGGAGATACATTGTTTGAGTTGTGCCAGCTGTTTTCCTGTATGATGAATAATGTTCAAAATCTGAAGTGCGGCAATCAGGCCATCTCCTGTGGTGGCGTAATTATTGAATATCAAATGCCCCGATGCTTCTCCGCCTAAAACGAGGTTGTCTTCTCTCATTTTTTCGATCACATAGCGATCACCATTCAACACTCTTATCACATTTCCGCCACCTTGTCTAATTGAATCATCAAGACCCATGTTGCTATATTGTGTTGCAACGATGGTTTTTTGAGGGAGTTTATTGTTTTCCAGCAAAAAACGACCACAGATTGCAAGTACATGATCCCCATTTAATATATTTCCTTGATGATCACATAGGATCAGCCTGTCGGCATCGCCATCAAAAGCGATTCCAATATCCGCTTTTTGGGCACACACTGTTTCTTGCAATGATCGTGTATCCATTGCCCCACAATTTTTATTGATTAATTTGCCTTCAGCAAACTCATGAATCATGGTGACAGAATCAGAAAGACATTCAAAAATGGGTTGAGCAACTGTTGATGCTGCGCCATTGGCACAGTCCACGACAATTGATAATTTTTTTTTGTATGAATCGGTAATCGATCGTTTCACATAGTGAATATATTGTTGTTGGGCTTCTGAATAATGGACAATATTGCCATAATTTTGAAAGCTATCATTTTCCCATGATTTTTTTAGCACATATGACTCAATCTCAGATTCTAATTGGTCAGACAGTTTATAACCATCAGATGAAAAGATTTTTATCCCATTATCTTGTGGTGGGTTATGAGATGCAGAAATCATGAAACCAGCGTCTGCACCGAGAAATTGCGTTAAATAGGCCACAGCCGGTGTTGGCAATATTCCCAGAAGGATTACATCAAAACCACCAGCACAAATCCCTGATGCCAAAGCTGCCTCAAACATATTTCCTGATGCGCGTGTATCTTTACCGATAACCACCTTGTGACGCACATTCTTATTATTTGCCAGGATTTTACTCACTGAAATGCCCAATGCCTGTGCAATTTCAACTGTCATTGGAAACATGTTTGCGCGTCCGCGTATGCCATCCGTGCCAAAAAGTTTATTCATTGTTCGAGCCTTAAAAGACTTAAAGCGTTATCATGAATAGAATCAACAAGACTTTGAAGCCAGTAAATTCCATTGCTTCGTGTTATTTCATTCAAAGATTGAATACTTTCTATATACGACTGTGTTCTCTCATTTGAAAGTGATTCAATAAACGTATCTCGTTTATTATCAGATGTAGGCGGCATTGCCTGTTGGAAAATATGGATAATTTGCTCATAGTTATCATACAGTTTTTGTTTTGAGTCGATCACAGGACTCGATTTGACAGATAAGGACTGAAAAGCGCGAATCGATTCCGGCATGTTTTCACAAAATTTTTGAAACTGCTTGAGCCGCTCTTCAAGCGCTTCATGAATTGTTTCACATAAACCATCATGTAAAGCTGAAGTCAAGGTATCTGATTTCCATAGCGCACGAACATAATAATACCAATGTGCCAGTGCAACAAGATTGGCCATATAAATTACATTGTTGTCAACAATACGATTGATATTTTGATACAAGCCTTTTGTATAAGAGATGGATGCATGACGCATTGCGCCATCCATAACAAGCTGATTTTCTTTGGCAATATCTTTTCGGTAAACACTACCAGCCGCAATGATCGTTCCATAAGCAATCCGGCATGGGCCAACAAGACCGCCCTGCCCACCAAGAAATATAGGGGATTGGTTTAGCATGACGCCATTGGGAACATCGCCGATCAGAGATGCTGTTGCTTTATCCTGGTTGGGCGTATAGTTAAAATGAATGTAAGAACTGCCTACTTCGCTATGATTTTTTCGATCTGTCCCACCGGCCATCAGGCAGTCACAAAAATTAATCAGACTGCCCAATGTCACAAATGGAAATAAAATGGTTTGTTTCAATCCAACAGTATGTGCGCCGCTTGCATATTCTTCAAGTATTGTTCCCTTTCTCACATGTGCACAAGACCCCACCTGCGAATGATCTAAAAAAACAGCGCTGTCAAAAAAACCACCTTTCAGGCGGACATTTGATCCAATCGTGCAATTTTTTATCGTGACAGGCGCTTCTTCACCAATGGTCGTGCCTGATAGAATCAGTGTCTTTTTTCCATAAATTTTACTGCCTGTATGAATGGTTACTTTGTTGTGGGATATGCGATCCGGATTGACCTCAGAACCAATTTCAACACTCTCCGGACAGGGAATATGAACACCTTTTTGAACTAAATTTTCAATGATTCTTTTAGATTCATTATGTGACATGATATGAAATCTCCTATTGGATTTGCGATCACAGTGCATTTATCTAACAAAAAAGGAAAGCGTATGCAATCAAAATCATTTCAACCCACTGCAGTTGCTCCCAACTCAAAGGCTTTTAAATTCACATCAACAAATGCTTTTTTGACTGTGGCACAGATCGCTTCCTGCATTTGCACTGTGGTTAGTGGAATAATCCCTGTTGCTGTCAGTGCCCCCAAAAGCACAATATTGACAGCAAGAATATTGCCAGCCTCTTGGGCCAGATGTGTTGCATTGAGAAAAAAAGATCGCGCTGTTTTTTGTTGAATGAATGATTTCGCTGTTTCTAAATCAGGGTATTGTCCTTTACCAATATTAACTGTAAATGGCGGTAATGGTGCCATATTGGTGATAACCCAGGATTTTTCATGACATTTATTCAATGCACGGAGTGTTTCTGATGGTTCAAACCCCAGTAATATATCGGCTTCATTGTCAGAGATAATCGAACTTTTTGCATTGCCAAAAATGAGCGCAGATTCAACAACACCTCCTCGTTGCGCCATACCATGAATTTCACTCATGGTCACTGGAATATCAGCACGCATGGCAGCATCACCCAAAACTTTTGAAGCCAAAAGATTGCCCTGTCCCCCAACTGCAACAATGATTAAACGAATGGGTTTCATGATTATGCCTCCTTTACCGGTATAATCGCATTTTCAGGACAAATCTGCGCACATACCGCACATCCGACACATTGTGCAGGATTGATCTGAACGCGATTATCATCAATATAAAAAGCAGGACATGCCAGTTCACTGATACATATCCGATGATTTTTACATCGATCTGTGACCTGGAAAGCTCGTTTTTTGCGCTTTTTATTGATTAACGTACATGGTTCTTGTGAAATAACAACAGATACACCATTTGAAAGGAAGGCTTCTTTGAAAGTTTCAATACTTTTTTTAATTTGATAAGGACGAACAGTTGCGACATATGGAACGCCCATGGCGCGTACCATTTTTTCTATCGAGATTTGAGTGTACCCATCAAGTTTCCATTGTGTCATGTCAACGCCAGGATGCGGCTGATGGCCAGTCATTGCTGTGGTGCCATTATCTAGAATGACCAATGTTAATTGATGTTGATTAAATACGGCATTGATCAAGCCAGGAATGCCTGAATGAAAAAAAGTTGAGTCTCCAATAAAAGCCACGACTTTATTGTCCACCGCTTTTGAAAATCCACAGGATGTCCCCACTGATGACCCCATACAAATAAGATAATCGGCCATGCTTAATGGGGGGAGAACACCCAGTGTATAACAACCGATATCTGTTGGATAAATCACTGGCATTTCCAAAGATTTTGCAGCCTGTTTGACTGCAAAAAATGTTGCACGATGACTACAACCTGCACATAAGTTGGGTGGACGTCCTGGAATATCAGGTAAATCTGTTAAGTCTAATGGGTTTTGACTGGCGGCCGCTATGTCAAAATATTGTGCAATAACAGACCTCACTTTTGCAGGCTCCAATTCATACAATCGTGAAAATAAAGTGTCTGATTTGCCATTAATCGGAATCGTTTGATTTATTTCTTGTGCAAATGCTTTTATCTGAGTTTCGAGCCAGGGCTCACCTTCTTCTACAATTAGTAACTTTTCGCAATCCTTGAGAAAATTTTTAATTTGGGTTTCTGGCAAGGGGTGCGAAAAACCAATGCGCAATATTTTGACCTGATGATCAATCTTGAGATCAGAAACCGCATCAGAGACATAATTAAAGCTGACCCCATTACAAATAATCCCCCATGACCCTTTTCCTGTAATTGTATTCCATTGTGACGACTCGGATATTTCTTTGGCTTTGTTGATATTTTCAAGGAGTTGTATGTGCAAATTGCGAGATACAGATGGAATAGCGACCAGGTGAAAAGGATCTTTGTTGAAACTGCCTTTGGTTTTAACAGGTAAGATAGAAGAGAGTGTCACCGGCCCGGTAGAATGGTTAATGCGTGTTGTTGTCCGCAGAATAACAGGTTCATTGAGTTGTTCTGACAATTCAAATGCATATTTTGTCATGGATCTTGCCTCATCAATAGATGAAGGTTCCAGCATGGGAAGTCCACTTAGTAAGGCATAGTATCGATTATCCTGTTCATTCTGACTTGAAAACATCATCGGATCATCTGCAGTAATAATTACCATCCCTCCTTTAACGCCAAGATATGCCAGCGTCATCAAGGGGTCCGCAGCAACATTGAGCCCTACATGTTTCATAATACACATGCTTCGAACACCGGCAGCAGCAGCCGATGCCGCAACTTCAATCGCAACCTTTTCATTGGTGCTGTATTCAAAATAAAGATCAGTTTGTTGGGAAACTTGAAATAAATTGAGTGATATTTCAGATGAAGGTGTTCCTGGATAAGTCGCGCCTACACTCAGACCTGCCTCAATCGCACCACGCGCAATCGCTTCATTTCCAAGCATTAGTTGGCTTTGTCCGACTGTGTTAGATAATAATTTATGGGTCATGGATTTTCCTTAATTTGTAATTTTGATCGGACACATTTGGCTTTTCCAATTCAGGCGGACAATCACTGACTAACCCGGACACCCACATTACGCGTTTGGAAGATCCAAAGTAGTACGATCATAGATGGGTACGTTCCCAAAAGTCGGACATTAATTTTGTAAAAATTTTACAGTTCTGCGTCTCCGACAACGACTGGACTGTTTATTCCAATTTGCCTCAAAACAAAGGTCCGAGTTTTTGGTTATGTGACCAATAGATATTTTTTAACAAAGTTTTAATTTATATCAAACATGTTTAAGATTGTAAAGGATAACTCGAAAAATTTATGGAGACGCAAGGCTGTGCGTG
>Ga0272440_1001887_pt1 | contig 16738 bp, 10 predicted proteins | sample SSMMMBAug17_FD_192440 | JGI IMG/M metagenome (GOLD analysis project Ga0272440, IMG submission 192440) | Marine sediment archaeal communities from Little Sippewissett salt marsh, Falmouth, MA, United States - SSM-MMB-Aug17 | ecosystem: Environmental > Aquatic > Marine > Wetlands > Sediment ... | reverse complement strand
ATGCCTAAATTTTATACTTTCATATAAACTTCCATGCCTGGCGGCACAACAAAGCATGAAAGTTTTATAGTTTAATTTGTTAGATGCAGGCTGGAGTCCCAAATCTTTAGATTTGGGCGTCAAAAAATACAACCAGTTGAAAAAATTACTGACTCCCAAATCTAAAGATTTGGGACTCCAGACTGAAAATTTGTTTTTCTGAGGCATAATCATTATCGTCAGAACATATTGAATTTATGCCTAAATTTTATACTTTCATATAAATAAATAAATAAATATTTTCTTGTTATTATTTCACGCCCAAATCAAAAGATTTGGGACTCCAATTCTTAATTCAAAAATTTTGCTCTCCATATTGAAAGGTTTTTGACGAATATGATGAATAATATCAACTTATTCGGTTTAGCAAAACTTATGTCAAATTAATTATTATATTTATAATAGGTTTAAAACTTATTATATTTTAAGACAATTAGCTAAATGAAAAATAAAAAAATTGACATATCAGTAAGTTTATTATTATAAACTTTGATGATTAATTAACTTGCATTTAATTTCAAAAATTTTAAAATTAGGGGCATGAATTATGCTAACTGCATAACATGTAAATTTTCATATGGCTATTAAAAACAACAAACAAAAAATTGAAACCATCAAAAAATTGATTGAAAATTTTTGTGATGCTAATCTGAATAAAATCTACAAGACGTATATCATGAATTTATGTGATGCTGCCAGTCGCAATAAAAGCCTGGACATTCGTCGAGGAAATAATGAAAATTGGGCAGCATCACTCATTCATGCGATTGCGAGTTTGAATTTTCTTTATGATGATAACAACTCTGATGGCCACCATATGACATTAGATGCACTCTGCGATTTTTTTCAAATAAATAAAACGACTATATGCAATAGAGCAAAACAGATAACAAAAGTCTGTGACATAAGAATTGGACAGCCTGAATATAGCAACTCAGACATCATGGATATGACCACTTTCTTTGAGAAACATAATCGTTTAAAAATCCATAAATGCACGTCAAGCGGAAGCTTTGATAAAGAAATTGCGGTCGAAATTGCAAGCGAAGAAGAATCCGCGGAGATTGAGCGCTTTATGGCCGAACAAAAGCGTCTGGAAGAAGAAAAATTACAGCAAAAAAAGGCGCGACGTTTAGAGATCAACAGAATGATCGCTGAGAAGAAAAAAGCGAAAAAAAGGGAAGGTGCTCATAAGCAACTCAAACTTTTTTGAAATATTGTTTTTCAAAAAAGTACAGATACGATATGGCACATGCATTATAAATAAACAGGAGATAATTAATGCTGATAATTGAAGGGATTCGCATCAAAAATTTTCGTGTACTTAAAGATGTCACTTTAGGACTCACGAACAAGCAATCTACAAATAGCCCTTTAACATCAATTATCGCAGTGATCGGCAAAAATGGCAGCGGAAAAAGCACCTTATTTGATGTCTTTGTTTTTCTGAAAGAATGCTTTCAGCTTGGTGTTGAATCCGCTTGCAATAATAAAAACAGGGGTAGGCAGGCCCTCAAAAACAATTAAGCGAACAAGGGGATAATATTGCCAATGTCGTCCAGTTTATGGAACGTGAACATAAAGCAAGGTTTCATAATATATTAAAAACAATTTCAGACAAAATTCCGGGTATTGAAAAAATTAAAACAAAAACAACAGATGATGGACGACTTTTATTATGTTTTAATGATAAAGGTTTTACTGATTCATTTCTGGCCAACCAAATGTCCAATGGTACATTGAAAATGCTTGCTTATCTGCTTTTACTGGAATTACCCAATCCCCCGCAATTTATTTGTATTGAAGAGCCTGAAAATGGGTTGTACCATAAGTTGTTAGAAATACTTGCAGCAGAATTCAGGCATGCAATGCAAACAAAAAAGATTGCTCAAATCTTTATTACAACACATCAACCTTATTTTGTAGATGGGTTAAGCCCTGAAGAAACATGGTTATTGGAAAAAGGGTCTGATGGTTTTTCCAATATTCAAAGAGCCAGCGACAATAAAATCGTGAAAGCGATGGTGGATGAGGGCTTACCATTGGGTGGTCTGTGGTATAGCGATTATATGGATGCGAGGTGATCTGAATGCATTTTGAAATTCTTGTTGAAGATGCTTCTGGAAAAATAATTTTGGAATCTGTTTTGAAAAAAATATTCAATCACAATAGTAATACTCATTCTTACAACATTCATGGCTATAAAGGCATAGGCCGCATTCCCAAAAATTTGAAGCAATCAACATATCCACAAAAAAGAATTCTTATGGATCAATTACCTTAAGAAAATAAAACTGTTCAAAAAACTTGAGAATATGTCAAATAAGATGCGCTGAATCATTCTAAAATACACTTGAAACGATGACATCATTGATGAGATTTTGAACAGCAGAATAATATTTCCTTGTATATAACTATTGAATATAAGGTACGATTTGTTACATATCAGGAGGTTTCATATATAAAATATCTTTTAATATACTCAAAAAAATGCTGCCAGAATTGTAGCTGAATGAAATTCAATTACATCAATATTTTCTGCGATAATTTCGTTCCTATAAAGCTAAATAATTTATTATTTGATCGATTGTTTATTGAAAATATCAACAATAATTCCCTTTATGTAAATCTAATTTATTTTCAAGCACCTATAGAAATATTTATAACTATATAAAGAGGGAACGTAGCTTGTTTAGGTGATTTCCGAAAAAGAATATTCCAATTTTTTAATTGTTAATATTTTGTAGCTTGCCTTGTCTCTACTAACTCGTTTCAGGGTATTTGGATTATACCTGCGGGGTATTACTTATTTCCGGAAATCGGCTTATACAGATTTAGTCATAAAGATTTTGGACTGTGTTCCCAGATAAAAATTCGTCCTCAACGTACTATTACTTATTTCCGGAAATCGGCTTATACAGATTTAGTCATAAAGATTTTGGACTGTGTTCCCAGATAAAAATTCGTCCTCAACGTACTATTGCACGCCTGCGGATAATAAAATTCGTCCTCAACGTACTATTACTTATTTCCGGAAATCGGCTTATACAGATTTAGTCATAAAGATTTTGGACTGTGTTCCCAGATAAAAATTCGTCCTCAACGTACTATTGCACGCCTGCGGATAATAAAATTCGTCCTCAACGTACTATTACTTATTTCCGGAAATCGGCTTATACAGATTTAGTCATAAAGATTTTGGACTGTGTTCCCAGATAAAAATTCGTCCTCAACGTACTATTGTACGCCTGCGGATAATTTTGATCTGGCGCCTTGCCAAAATCTTTATGACTAAATCTGTATCATACAAAACAAAAAAAAATTGGCTCTTGGAAATGATAAGATAATATATTAATAACAATTAATAAGGTATAAAATGAAAAAAATAATTAAATTTATTATAAATTTTCGAATCACTATTCTTATTATTATAGTTATAAATACACTAGCTTTAGGATATATTGCATCTAAGGGAACTATTGCATCTTCAATTGGAAATCTGTTTTTTGGTGATGAAAATCATGAATACAACAATTATATAAATAAAATTAAAGATTTTGTAAGTGATGAGGTTTTTTTTATTGTTATTGAAGATTTTTTGCCGGCAAGCAGGCAAAAAATTCAAACATTAAAAAAGGTAACAGATCAAATAAATGAGATACCAGATATTGAAAGAGTTGATAGTATATTGAATGCACAACATATTTTTTCAGAGAATAATACTCTAAATGTAAAAAAATATTCAGAAGAAATGCTTTTAAACCCTGACAATCTTAATATATTTTTCAATAATATTAAAAATGACCCGCTTTACAATGGAATTATAATATCAAAAAATGGAAAACATATTGCTGTTCTTATTGAGCTTACTCATGATGATGCAAGACCAGTTGAAAGAGGACCTTTGCTTGTAAATAAAATTTTTAATGTTTTTGTTGAGCATGGATTTTCAAAAGCAAAACTAAAAAAAATTGGAATTATGGCTTCATTATCAGAGATAATGCATCAGACAAGAAAAAATTTTTTAGTTCTTTATCCTATTGTATTTATAACCCTTTTCTTTACATTATTTATATTATTTAAAAGTTTTTGGCCTGTTTTAATAACAATGTTTGTTTCATTAGTTGCTGTTATTTGGACTGTTGGATTTTCTGTTATACTTGATGAAAAAATAAATATTTTCATTGCTATTGCGCCTGTTATTATTCTTATTATTACAACATCTGATGTTATTCATTTGTGCAGTGCATATATCTTAGAACTTTCAGAGGGAAAAACAAAAAAAAATGCTATAATTGACAGCGGAACTGAAGTAGGATTTGCATGTATTATGACATCCATCACAACATTTATCGGTTTTGTGTCAATTTCTTTTACTCCTGTTCCTGCATTTAAGCAGCTGGGTTTTGTTTTAGGCTTTGGTGTAGCAGCTGCTTTGCTGCTTGCTATGACATTTTCACCAATTCTTTTTTCTATTATGAAAAGCCCTGATTTTAAAAAATTTTCAGATTTCAAAATTCAAATTGCTCTGGAACGAATTTTAAAAAAATTTAAACAAAAAGTATTTAATAATACATATTTAATTATTTTTCTTTTTGTTTGTTTGTTTGTGTTTTCAATTTATGGCTTATTACAGTTAAATATTGAAACAAATTTTAATGAAAGATTAAATGAAAAAAATGAAATAAGAGTTTATGAAAATTTTTTTAATAATAATTTTGCAAAATCGAATTTTTTAGATATTTTTGTTAGTTCTACTGATAAAAATGATATTTTTGACCCAAATATTTTTTCAAAAATAATTGATTTCCAAAAAGAATTATCTAAAAATACTGATATTGATAAGATAATATCTATAGTTGATCTTTTTGAAATAATTCATAAACAAATAACTGGCGAAAATATTGATAATTTTAAAAAGCTATTAAGCAGGGAACTATTGTCTCAATATATTTTACTTTTTGAAATGTCAGGTGGAACCGATTTAAATCGTTTTATAAATTTTGAAAGAAATACAATACGCCTTTCTGTTCGTCTTTCACATAATGATATTAGAGCTACATATGAAACAGGTTGTAAAATAAAAACATTTTCAGATTTATTTTTTAATAACAAAATTAAAGTTGAAACAACAGGCCTTGTTTATTTGATGGGTATGTTTATTGATGAAATAATAAATGGACAAAAAAAAGGAGTTTTAATAGCATTTTTTATGATTTTTATACTTATGATTATATGGACCAAATCAATTAAAACAGGTTTTTGGTCAATGATACCAAATATTCTTCCTGTACTGGCGTTAGGTGGTCTTGTTGGAATATTGTATGATAAAGTTGACTCAGATACATTGCCAATAGCTATGATAGCAATTGGAATAGGTGTAGATGATACTATTCATTTTATAACAAGGCTGCGTTTTGAGTCCCAAAAAACAAAAAATACTTTAACTGCTTTAAACGCAACCTTTCATTTTACTGGACGTGCCATTTTAATTACAACTTTTATCCTTGTATCAGGTTTTTTACCATTTGCCTTGAGTGATTATTATTCTATAAAGATTATGGGAACTCTACTTCCTTTTACTTTGATAATTGCTCTTTTAGCCGATATATTTCTTGTTACAGCCTTTGTTAAATTGAAACTAATTTGTTTTAGTAGTATTAAATCTGGGTGTATCCAATGATTTGGGAACGAAACAGTCTCCCTTTTTGGTCTTGATCATTGTTTCGGCCAACATTAAATTAACATCTTGAATATTATTCATGGGAGTATCGTATCCTCTCCATATTTTATGGTATAATTAACTATGCGAATCTGTGCATCCTCTCCAAAGCTGTTGACTTAAGCTTTATAATTATTTCCTGATTGATCTTTGTTTAAATATTTATTTAAAACATTTATAAGTTTATTGAAATCTACAGGTTTCGTCAAATAATCTGATATTCCATAATTTAAAGCCTCTTTTTTACTATCAATAAAAGCATTTGCTGATAAAGCAATAATAGGAATTTCAGCATAATCTGGTTGTGAACGAATTATGCGTGTAGTTTCTAAGCCGCTCATATCAGGCATGTGCATATCCATTATTATCAAATTTGGAAGATGACCTTCCTTTTGAAAATCCAATACTTTTTGAATAGCACTTTGCCCATCATCTGCCAGAAAAATTTCTATACCCAATTTTTTAAAAAAGATTCGAATTAATTTTTGGTTATTAATATCATCCTCGACTACTAAAATTCTATTATCTTTAGAGAAATCGCTATTTTTAATAGAAAATTCTTTTTGTTCATTATACTGTGAAGAAATTTCTTTAAGAGGAATAGTCACAGAAAATACAGAACCTGTATTCTTATTAGTTTCAGCAGTCCCATATGTGCTTTCAACATCAATTTTTCCTCCCAATAATATAGCTAAATGTTTAGTAATAGCTAATCCTAAACCAGTTCCACCGAACTTCTTTGTTATTGAACTATCAGCCTGCTCAAAAGCTTCAAATATTTTAGCTTGCTGATCTTTAGGAATACCAATCCCCTGATCAATAACCTGAAGCAAAATATTATTTTCTTTTTTAACAGCTTCAAGTTTTACTTCCTTACCTTCAGGAGTAAATTTAATAGCATTATTAGTAATATTCATTAATATTTGATTAAGTCTGGTTCTATCTGAATGAATAATATCTGGCAATTCAGGATCAATATAGTATGAAAACAAAATATTTTTTGCAGAAGCCTGTGCTTTATTTACATGATAAATGCCTTGAATTAGCAATTTAATATTAATATCTTCTTCGTGTATTTCTATCTTACCTGCTTCAATTTTGGAAAGGTCTAAAATATTTCCGATTATTTCAGAAAGCTTTTGTCCACTATTAATAATATCTTCTATAAATTCAACAATATATTCAGGGAGATCAAGTTCGTTAACTTCTTCCAGCAATATTTGACTAAATCCTATAATAGCATTAAGAGGGGTACGAATTTCATGGCTCATGTTAGCTAAGAATTGTGTTTTGGCTTGATTTGCTTCTTCTGCTTGTTTTTTTGCATTTTTCAGATTCTTTTCCATATACTTACGTTCGGTAATGTCTTCACCTGAACTTAAAGTTCCTATTATCTCATCAGAATCATTTTTTATTGGGGTATTATGCCATGCTATTATTCTTTCTTCACCATTTTTGCTAAGAATAATATCTTCTGTATATTCAACAGACTTTATTTCCCCGGAAATTAACCTGTCAAAAATCAGACTGATACCTTTTTTTCTTCTTTCTGGTACAAAATTTTCAAACCAATTTTTACCAAGAATTTCTTCTTCACTGTATCCTAATACTTCACACCCTTTTCTATTTATAAGAGTTACATTTTTATCAGAATTAATAACCAATAAAATTACTCCAGCAATATCCAGATAATTTTGTGCTTTATTTTTGCTTTTTCGAATCTGGTTTTCCCGCAATTGCAATGCATCAATCATGCTTGTAAAATTTTTCGCTAATTCATTCACTTCCTGAAAACCAGCTTGATGATAAAAATAGCTGTCTTCACCGGCAGCAATTTTTTGAGAATGCTCAGTAAGTTTGGTTAAAGGTTGTAATATTTTTTTTAGAATAATAAAAACTATTAATATAGCCAGTATTAGAGTAATCACTGTTCCTATCAAAATTGTATTTCTTATTCTTTTTACAGGTCTAAGGGCTTCTTCAACTGGCTGAATTACTGTTATTGTCCAATTAGGATTTTGAATAATAACAGAACTGCAAAAAACATTTTCACCCTTTAATTCAAAAATAAATGTTTCCTTTATACCAGTCAAATCCTGAAGAGTTTCTGGAAAAATTTTTATATTAAGCTGTTCTTCGACAAAAGACCTGTCTGGATGAGCAATGAAAGTCCCTTTATTATCAACAATAAAAGCATATCCTAAAGAGCCAATCTTAATCTTATTTGCAATGGCATTCAGGGTATTCAGATTTAAATATCCAATAATGAATCCCTCATGAAAAGGGACACTTAAAGCCAGAGTTGGTTGTCTGGTTTGCAAGGAAATAAATGTGGAAGACCATTGAGGTTGATGCAGTTTTATTGAGGATTGAACAAATGGATGATATGACATATTAATCCCCATATAATTTCGATTAAATGGGGCAATGTGTGTTACTATCCCCTTCAAGTCAAGAATACGCAACATTTCCAATTCATCATGATTTTTGATTGTAATCTCTAAGTAGTTATTAATGCATTCATTGGAAATGATACAATCATTATTTAATATTTTAGCTATTTGTGTTAATAATGTCATATGTTGATTAAGTAATGTTTGTACTTCCCCTGCCAGTGTATTAGCTATCAGAAAATTTTTTTCGGTAATATCTTCAATTAAGTAACTGTTAAGAATATTCAACTCAGCTAAGCCGATAATAAGTATAGGAGCAGCTGTTATAAGAATAAAATTTATAGTTAATACATTCTTTAAACTATTATGTATCTTCATATATAAATATCTTCATATTAAATATTTAATTTGATTTTTAATTCAAAACTTTGATTTTTTTATTTTCAATTGCGATAATAAATGTTTTACGTATGGCATCTCCATATTTATCAAAAGCTATTCGTCCTTGTAAAGCTTGTAATTTTTGATTTATAATTATATCTTTCAGCTTTTTTCGATCAGTATTTTCTGATAAGGCACTAAACAAAAGCTGAGCCGCTTCATAGGCATAAACAGCAGCAAAATCAGGATCATAGCCAAATTTTTGGTTAAAACGTTTTTTATATTCGATAAATGATTTATTTTGACTATCTTTATTATACATAATGGGAAAAATGATTCCTTCTATGGCAGGCCCCCCATATTGAATAAGCTCATCTGTCCCTGCCCATCCATTATGCATAACAGGTATTTTGGAGCCTGACTTCCTGAGATGCTGACAAATCATGGCTATATCAATAGCTCCAGCTATAATAAGCAAACCATCTGGTTGGGGCTCAAGAAGAATTTTAGTCAGTTCAATATAATCTATATCAGGTCCAGAGGTAAAAGATTTTGAAAGTACAATTTTGCCGCCTGATAATTCAAATTCCTTTGTAATCTCATCACGTATCAATTTACTAAAATCAATGTTGGAAAGTTCATACAAAATGGATATTTTTCTTAACTTGAGCTGTTTATAGGCATATTGTGCAAGAGGCCTGTTTGTCTCGTTGTATGGCAGCAGGCGAATAAAATAATCATCAAGACCTGATAATTTGCTGGTTGTAGGACTAATCATTGGTATTCTTGCTTTATTAATAATTGGAAGAACTTTTACCGACATCGTACTGGTCATATGCCCAATAATGGCTTCAACGCCTTCACTAATCAATTCCTTATCAACCTTAACTGCCTGCTCTTCATCTTGTTTATCATCCTTGCATATAAGCTTTAAACGAGCTCCATTAATACCGCCGGCATTATTACATTCCTCAACTGCGAGAATCACACCATTTCGACCATTTATTCCTAATTCATCAAATGCCCCTGTCAAACCTCCTACAAAACCAATTTTGATTGGATTTTTCTTTTCACATCCACTAAGAATTGTTAATATGAATATAATTGTTAATATAAAAAATAATCTTAACTTCTTATTTTTCTTTATATTCTTCATGTTTTTATTCCTTTACAATAAATTATTAAGACCATTTTAAAGAAACATTAACTTTTTCTATTATATTTTTTTATATTTGATTGCATAAAAGTTTACCAAAAACAAGTTAGGGTTCAAAAAAAAAATAACATGGATAATTAATTAATAAAAATTTATTATCAAAAGTTATTGTATAAAATTAGATATTATTTAAAAACTTTCTAAATTTATTACAATAAATCGTAATGAAAAAATAATTTATAATGTTATAATACTACAATATCAGACATTGAGAACAGCATTATCCAACCATCGCTCATCATCACACCAGGCAATCTGATTTTCTTTGAATAACTGAATTGCATCCTGGGTAAATCCTTTAATGGAATAGACAAACAACAGATGTTTTCCTACATTCTCTAATTGAATCAACTGATTTGCCTTTGCAATAAATTCATCTGCTTCTTTTACAGAAAAAGGTGACAATCGGTTTTTGACCTCACCAATTAGTGAATACTGATCTTCTAATGCACGTGCAAAGACATCAATTTCAAAACTCTTTTTTAAAACCGGTGAGGCTGTATATTTCCAGACACTTTGATAGTGTACAAATTTAAAATCATAAGGCAAATTATTCATCATTGAACAAAAGACGTCATTGTTATCGCAGGCTCTGTATTTCAAATGGTTGGTGATCATGTATTCTGCGAATCGGCCTTTTAAACTGCCATATTTCCCGCAAATAACATGGAATTTTTCTTTCCAATATTTAAACAGGACTTTGTATTCATTTGTGATTTCTTTTGGATCAAATTCTTCGATTTCTTTTTGATAAAGTCCTCTGAAAACTTTATCAAATAAATGATCCCCTATTCCCTGAAAATCAGAATTGGTAGAACCTGGATTGACAATATCGCTCAAAACAAGTGAACGCATACGTTTTTCTAAATCATGATCTGATATATCCAGTTGAAAAACTTTTCTTATTTCAGATCTGCTGATTTCACGATCCTTATTTTTGCATAAATACAGCACAATTTTCTTTGATAGATCAGCTTCATATCCATTAATTTCTGGAAATGCATAGGACAGATATTCCATCCACCTGGCTTTGATCCCACCACGAAGTACTTCAAATTCGATTGTTTTTAAAAAACCATCTTCAGTTGTAAAATCTTTATAAATGTAATGTGAATAAAATAACGCACTAATATAACAGGGATTGCCCTGTGTCAGTTCAAGCATTAGCAGGGCAATTTCGTTGGTAATAGGTATTTCCAGAAGATATGAATACTTAAAAATAGTCTCAATGGCTTCATTTTCAGGCATGTTATCCAAAACAAAGTCATATCGAAAGCGGCTGGGTAACATTTTAGACAAATCTCGCATGAGCCATCCTACCCAGCTACCGCTAATTAACATTGGAGCTGATTTATATTCAGCTGTGTGAAACCATGAACCAGCAAATTCATTAAAAAGATTGGTACAGGCTTCATCGCGATAAATATATCGGTTAACATATTGAAATTCATCTATCATCTGGATGATTATTTCATTATACCTGGCCGCAATTCCTCGTGGAATATCGCACACAGTTTCCCATATTGCCCAATATTTTTTTTCATTTGCTTGTTTTTTTACAAATTCAATAACTTCGATAATATGATTAACTTCCTCTTTTTTGGCGATATCAATGGCATTATCAAAGCTTTTCGTGAACGAATTGACATAATGGGCATTACGCGTTTTGTATCCAATGTACTGATAAATAAACGTTAAAAAGAAATCTACGCTGAAATCCAGCATCCACTGAGGTTTTTCTTTAATTTCGTAATAAAATGGAATAACACCATTATTATGATGGAAAAGAATATTGTAAAATCTGTGCATAATAGCTGTTTTGCCTGTTTTTCGTCGCGACAGCATGGCTTCACTGACTGCCAATTCTTTTTTTGCCAGATCAGCCCATTTCAACAAGCTTTTCATTTCTTGATTTCTACCAGAGAACAAGTCAGGGTTACCGATTTTTTCTTTTAGATATATTTTCATTAAGATTCCTATTTATTTGTATATTTCTTAATTTTCAGGCTACGAAAATGGCATTGTCCAACCATTGCTCATCATCACACCAGGCAATCTGATTTTCTTTGAATAACTGAATTGCATCCAGGGTAAATCCTTTAATGGAATAGACAAATAATAGATGTTTTCCTACCTTTTCTAATTGAATCAACTTATTTGCTTTTGCAATAAATTCAGTTGCCTCTGTTACAGAAAAAGGTGACAATCTGTTTTTAACCTCACCAATAAGTGAATACTGATCTTCTAATGCACGTGCAAAGACATCAATTTCAAAACTCTTTTTTAAAACCGGTGAGGCAGTATATTTCCAGACACTCTGATAGTGTACAAATTTAAAATCAAGGGGCAAATTATTCATCATTGAACAAAAGACGTCATTGTTATCGCAGGCTCTGTATTTCAAATGGTTGGTGATCATGTATTCTGCGAATCGGCCTTTTAAACTGCCATATTTCCCGCAAATGACATGGAATTTTTCTTTCCAATATTTAAACAGGGCTTTGTATTCATTTGTGATTTCCTTTGGATCAAATTCTTCGATTTCATCAGAATAATTTCCCATAAATACGCGATCAAATAAATGATCACGAATACCATGATAATAAAACTGACTTCTGCCTTGATTGACAATATCGCTCAAAAGAAGAGCATGCATACGCTTTTCCAGATCATGATCCGATATGTCCAGCTGCAATGCTTTTTTTATTTCAGCCCTGCTGACTTCACGTTCTTTATTTTTGCATAAATACAGCACAATTTTCTTTGATAGATCAGCTTCAAAGCCATTAATTTCTGGAAATGCATAGGACAGATATTCCATCCACCTGGCTTTGATCCCACCACGAAGTACTTCAAATTCGATTGTTTTTAAAAAACCATCTTCAGTTGTAAAATCTTTATAAATGTAATGTGAATAAAATAACGCACTAATATAACAGGGATTGCCCTGTGTCAGTTCAAGCATTAGCAGGGCAATTTCGTTGGTAATAGGTATTTCCAGAAGATATGAATACTTAAAAATAGTCTCAATGGCTTCATTTTCAGGCATGTTATCCAAAACAAAGTCATATCGAAAGCGGCTGGGTAACATTTTAGACAAATCTCGCATGAGCCATCCTACCCAGCTACCGCTAATTAACATTGGAGCTGATTTATATTCAGCTGTGTGAAACCATGAACCAGCAAATTCATTAAAAAGATTGGTACAGGCTTCATCGCGATAAATATATCGGTTAACATATTGAAATTCATCTATCATCTGGATGATTATTTCATTATACCTGGCCGCAATTCCTCGTGGAATATCGCACACAGTTTCCCATATTGCCCAATATTTTTTTTCATTTGCTTGTTTTTTTACAAATTCAATAACTTCGATAATATGATTAACTTCCTCTTTTTTGGCGATATCAATGGCATTATCAAAGCTTTTCGTGAACGAATTGACATAATGGGCATTACGCGTTTTGTATCCAATGTACTGATAAATAAACGTTAAAAAGAAATCTACGCTGAAATCCAGCATCCACTGAGGTTTTTCTTTAATTTCGTAATAAAATGGAATAACACCATTATTATGATGGAAAAGAATATTGTAAAATCTGTGCATAATAGCTGTTTTGCCTGTTTTTCGTCGCGACAGCATGGCTTCACTGACTGCCAATTCTTTTTTTGCCAGATCAGCCCATTTCAACAAGCTTTTCATTTCTTGATTTCTACCAGAGAACAAGTCAGGGTTACCGATTTTTTCTTTTAGATATATTTTCATTAAGATTCCTATTTATTTGTATATTTCTTAATTTTCAGGCTACGAAAATGGCATTGTCCAACCATTGCTCATCATCACACCAGGCAATCTGATTTTCTTTGAATAACTGAACCGCATCCCGGGTAAATCCTTTAATGGAATAGACAAACAATAGATATAAAGAATATTATAAAATCTATGGAGAATAGCTGTTTTTCCAGTTTTTCGACGCGATAACATGAATTCGCTTATTGACAATTCTTTTTTGCCAGATCAGCCCATTTCAACAAGTCTTATTTCAAATCAGTTTGTAGTTCCGCCTTCAGGCGGTTCTTTTAAAGTCCCAGGGCACATTAATAATTAAAAAAGAACCGCCTAAAGGCGGAACTACAAACTGGATACTCCTTGATTATTTGGGATATTTTTTCTTTTAGATATATTTTCATTAAGATGCCTAATTATTTATTTTCTTAGGTGATTTCCGAAAAAGAATATAACAGGATTCAAATCAGTTTGTAGTTCCGCCTTCAGGCGGTTCTTTTAAAGTCCCAGAGCACATTAATAATTAAAAAAGAACCGCCTAAAGGCGGAACTACAAACTGGATACTCCTTGATTATTTGGGATATTCTTTTTCGGAAATCACCTTAGGCCTTGATAATGGTTTCGGCCAGTCAATAATAAAAAAAGAAAACGTAGAGACGCCGAATTCTACGTCTCTAAATGATCAATAAAAAAATAAAAATTTCATGAATTATTATTATTATTATTATACTATCTAATTAGATTCTTATCAATACTTTGTTTCATTTGAACTCTATTTGCATTATCAATTTCTTTGTTCATAGAATAGAGAATTTTATTTGTAAATTCGTTAATGTCATTAATTTTTGATAAAACATCTTCAATAGAATCCATAACATCAACAGCACTATCTTGAACTGCATTTATTCTGAATTTTATAATGCCGGCAGCTTGTTTATTTTGTTTTGCAAAATCTTTAATTGTTTGTGCAACAACACCAAATCCTTTTCATGAATCTCCGGCAGAAGATGCTTCAAATAATATTAATAAGTGATATCTTTTTATACCTTATTATGTTATCATATATTCAAAAATTTTATTTTATTTACCTTTGTTTTTCAACTTGATTTAACATAAAAATTCAATTTAACAGTAAATATTAAAAATTACAAAAAATTAAATTTTGATCTTTAGTGCAGCAATTAAAGCTCTATCTTATTAAAATAATTTGAAAAGATTCAATTAACAACGAAGGCTCTTATTTATTAAAGATACCCAACCTGACGATTCAGAAATTAATAATGCGGATAGGTCTATAAGTGTATACATTTTTTTCTAACAACTTGTTATTCTTATAAAATGCCAAATTTTCGGATTTTGAGTTAACAATTTAAATTTATTAGCTTTTCCGAAATTATGCATACACTTATAGACCTATTCGAAATTAATGTATGTAAGGACGAATTAATACATGAAATCAATTAATATTACGCCCTTTCAGGGCTAAGATTCTTGTAAATCATTTCTCAGGGCTTCGCCCTGGGCTATATTAATTCGTGCTTTCAGCACTTGGATAGTTCTTCCCCCCAACCTGTACATACGCCCGCGGCAGAGCCGCCAGACATAAGTTCCCATGCAGAGCATGGTAACGAGCATAATGAGTATAATTTCAAATACTTATCCAGATGATTATAACAATAAGAACTAAAATGGGGAACTTATTTTTCGATTATTCTTTAGACATAAAAGTCTTATAATTCCTTTTAGGTGATGTTTTAATATGAAAAAAAAAAATAAATGGGAAGATCATTATACAATAAAAGCTAGAAAAGAGGGCTATCCTGCAAGGTCAGTATATAAGCTTATGGAAATCCAAAATAAATTTAAAATTATCAAAAAAAACAGCAAAATTATTGATTTAGGATGCTGCCCTGGTTCATGGCTTATGTATTCAATGCAATTAGTAAAAAATCCTGAAAATATAATAGGTATTGATATACAAAAATGTATAAATGAACAATTTTCAAAAGTTAAAATTATTCAAGCTGATGTTAATGATTTTGATGCAATTAAAGAGAATATCCCAATTGTCAAATTTGACGTGGTTTTAAGTGATATGGCACCTGATACAATAGGAATGAAAAGCATTGATGCTTATAAATCATTTGAACTTTGTAATAGTGCTTTAAAAATCGCAAATGATCATTTAAAAAAAAATGGTAATTTTGTATGCAAAAATTTTTTTGGCGAAGATTCTCAGACCTTTTTTAAAAGTGTTAAACAAAATTTTAAAAAATTCAAATTGTTTAAACCACAAAGTATAAGAAAAGGAAGCAACGAAATATATGCAATTGGATTAGGAAAATTATAATATTTTTAATCCAAAATTATATTTATTGATAACAGTTAACTGTTTATCATTATAATCAATTTTTATGTAAATATTATCGTCCAACATTGGTTTTTCGTATTTCGTGTGGACTGACACGGAAAAGCACAGACTTTAACTTAAGATAATTGGAAAAACCAAAGTTGGACGATAATATACTGCGGTGAATAATATAAAAATACAAATTTGTATCATTTTAAAAAAAATATACAATTTTGTATCTATTTTATTTGTTATGAAATTTGTTATTATTATATAATACACTGTATTTATTATATTATATTAAATTATATTGCTTGGCACGTTTAATGTATTATTAAACAAGTTTTGCTAAGTGTCATAAATCCAATTCTGTTTTTTGCTTACATTTATGATACCCTCACATTATGAATTATAAAATTCAATAAGTTATATTATATATTTTTCCGCCTAAAGGCATAGCTACGTTTTTATGAATTTTACAAGAGTTAATTATTAAGTAGTTCCGCCTTTAATAGAAATTTATCTATTGGAAATACAAGAAGTTACTATTGATTCAAAAGCAATAATTTTTTTGCCAGAAGGCATTTTGTTCTTTTAAATAATAAATAATATGAACGATAAAAAAACATCATATTAACAATATGCTGTTTAGATAAATTGAAAAAAACAATAAAAATAATATACAACCAGCTTTAAATTTAACCTATTATTTTTATTATAAAATATTTAAAGTTATTATTTTATTGTTTAAGCATTTAATTAAATACTAATAATTTTTTTTGAAAGGAGATTTTATTTAATGAATTTATGTCAACCAAACTCAAACGAGGCATTACAAACCAAAAA